>JAABUM010000073.1_pt1 | contig 225347 bp, 142 predicted proteins | sample 5559161 | NCBI WGS metagenome assembly JAABUM01 (sample SAMN10711868, study PRJNA513369) | rock metagenome | isolation source: Antarctica rocks | place: Antarctica: Victoria Land, Siegfried Peak nord | reverse complement strand
TATTTCTAGTATAGTTCTTAAGGGAAATAATAATTAAAACATGCCGTATAAGGAGCTAGGAACTTCCTAGTCCTAAGGAATTCCTGAAATCCCCCGAGAAGCGTCCTAGAACGACGACTTTCCTCCTGAGTACAGGCTAGTAGGGAGTAAGAAATACCCCTATTCGAGCTATTCGATAAGTAATAAGGGCATTTATCGTAACTAGCCTAGATAAAAGCTTTTAACTCTTCGAAATCAAGTGCTTCTCGTTGGGTTTTCTTTCGTTTCTCACCGGAAATCGACGAAATAGCGGTCTCCTTCGCCCGAATCTCATCGATATCTATAGCGATATTAGTTTCTTATGGAAAAATAATATAGAAAAAATAGTATACCGATTAGCTCCGGGCTAGGACTTAGTATACGATCCTCTTGATTTTCGTTTTTATCGGTTTCCGAGTCGTAGAGGTTCTCGTTAGTACTTTCGCCTCGGGTAAAGCTCGGAATATCTATAAATTATTAGAAAAGTAAGACCCTAAATTTAGGAGACTTACCCTCCTCGTTTTCTAGGTAAAAATCACAAGGAATCGCGGGAGACTCGCATCTTTCCTCCGGTTTTCCATCGAGATAGCTATTAAAAATAGCTCGACGACAAGTATCCGAAATATAACGTTAAATAACGTTATTTTCGAAGACTTCTATCGTACTAGGCCGGGGTCCTAGTTAAGTCGAAAGAAAAGAAGAAGTCGAAAAAGGGGGAAGTAGTAATATCGCCTCACTTTTCTTTCCGTCTCTACCCGTACGCCCCGTCTCCTAGGCGTAATCGTATAGACGATAAGGTAGGTCGATATGAAAAATAACCCGGATATTCGGGACGTCGATCCCATAGCTTAGAGAGCTAGTAGAAACTAGAGTTCGAATTTTCCCCTCGAGAAAATCAGAAAGGACTCGTTCTTTTCCCGGGCTATTAGAGTAATAAATGGAGTAATTTAATACTCTACTTAGCTCCCTAGCGGTATTAATTGTTCGAGTATAAATAAGAATCCTATCGCTAGGAAACTTATTATCTTTTTCTCGAATAATCGATAGAGCTTTTTCCCTCGGGATTTTCAAGTAAATCGAGTATCGAATATTATCTCTCTAAGTCGTATTTCGGTAGATCTTCGGCCTACTAGACTCTAGGCTAAGGGTTTAAAGAAGATCTTTTTCGTATTTCGGGGGTAACGTCGCGGTAAGTAGAACTAGCTGAGTTTTTAAATTAACTACTTCCCCTAGGCGACTAAGTTCCCTCCGGAAGGATTATTTCAAGTTTAGAACGACTTGAACTTCGTTAATATAGACCTAGTCGAGTCGATATATAATTCGTAGCCGATTTACAAAATTTCGAAAATCCGAAGAAAGGAACGGTTCCGGCGTAGTAAAGACTAGACTAGCCGAGTCCGGGGGGTTCCTAGCGTCGAAAATAGCCGAAGAAATCCCGAGCGTTTTAGCCCTAGAATGCTGATCCTGTAGTAGAGAAACGAGAGGCTCTATAATAATAGAAACCCTAAAAGAACTAAGAAAAGAAGGTAGTTGAAAAAGGAGACTTTTCCCGGACCCGGTAGGTAATATAGCTAGTATAGGGCTAACCCTATCTAGTATATCCCCTAGGATTTCTCGTTAAGAGAATCGGAATCGAATAGTAGATTTTCGAAAAAGTTCTCGAAGTTTTTTCTCGAGATCAATATTCCGCAGGGAGTCTAGTCGGGTAAGACGTTGGATTTCGAAATCTTTTTCGAAAAGTGGTTTTTCGAGTCGATCCCTTACGAATTCTTGACTAGAACTCGTAAAACCGAGGAGACGATGCCAGTTCTATAGAAAGTTAATTAGTATTAATTAGAAATAAAATACTAGGGGTAAAAATAAGACGCTAGTAGTAACTTATAGGAAATATATAATAGAAAAATAGAATACTTACTATACTAGCTTCTCGAAATCGTTATTTAACGCTCTGGATTTCCCCCGCGGTTTCGCAAAGACCTCTCGCGTAAACCGTTCCAGCTACCCGAGAGCTATAACCGGCCTGTAAATCTAGAATATCGTCTTCTAGATCTACGTCATTCTCGTCGTCTAGGTCCTGTAAATCCTCGGGTTGAAAGTGGTACGTTTTCGAGAGAAAATGACGAGAGATTCTAATAGCAAGATATTAATACTCGCTAGGGTTTAGGGCTAACCCTAAACCGGCTAGCGTCTCCCTTCGGAAAATGGTTCGGAAACGCTCGGAAGTAGTTCTAGAAGATTTAGAACCCTTCTTCCCCGATAGATTCTCGAAAAGATATTCGAGAAGAGGTTTCCGAAAGACTTTCATTATTATCCGCTCTAGGAAAGGGACTACTAGCCATAGATAATAGACTAGTAATTCACCTATTTCTTAAGGTAGATATCGATAAATGATTTTCGTAGACCCTGAGATCGAATATCCTTTATAGTAGAAAGTAATAAAAAAGAGAAGTCCGTTTTCAAGAAAGATATTCCGGGTCCCAGTCTTCGTAGAATTCGTATACCGGAGGGATAGTAGTTCCGGAGCCCTAGCCGGTTGACCCCCGGTCACGTGAACTAGGACGAGAAGTTTTTCGAGAAAGAGAAGAATAACCGAAATCCAATCGGAAAGCTTTCGGGTATTCCAGGTAAGCTGAGGTCCGGGGATCGAGAATAGACTAACTAGATCGGGACTAGTAGCTATTCGGTCGAATAGGAATTTTTCCGGATTTTCTAGCCCGAGATCTATACGAGAATCCGATAAGAAATTCGAAAACGGGGTCGAATCGATCGGATTATCGTATAGTTTCTGCCAAGAAATCTCGGGGATTTTTCGGATAGGACTTTTCCGCGTAGAAATACTATTTTCGAATAGTATATCCCGAAAAAGGATAGCCCGAGTCGAAGAAGTAAGGCCGTGAATAAATCCTTGAAAATCCGAAATCGAGAAAGAAGAACCCCCTAAAGAAATCGAGTCCCCTTCCTAATCGACTTTTCCTAAGGAAGTCGAAGTCCGGGTAATCTTTATTCCGTAGCTCCGGAGGTCTAGCATCCATTCGAAAGGAGTATGAGAACCCCGAACGAGAAATCGATCCACGAGAGTTTTTAGTCGTAGTAGAGGGCCTGCCGCAAGTTCGGCCTCGGAAAAATATTGATCCGGAGTACTAAAAGTACTAGAAGTCGAATCTAAGTCGTTAGGGTCATCCTCGATATAGGAAGAATTTTCGAAAGCAAGTCGAAGAACGAGAAAACGGCTAATTTTTAGAAAAGACGATAGAATCGAGGGGTAGCTATCTAGACCCCTAAACCCACGTTTATCTAGTCCTAGAACGGCTAGTACGTCGACTAGGGGGAGCTCGTATTCGTCTTCTGAAGTAGAATAGTCGAGAAGAGAAATCGAGAAATCTAGTAAAGACTTTTCTAGCTTAGATAAACTAGAAAGCTTACTAGTATTTCTAGGCCGGATTCGAGTATTTTCTTCGATATCGAATTCGTCTTCTTCTTCTTCGCTAGTCTCGATTTGGTTAGACTCGCTAGAAGAATCCTCGTTTCTCGAGGACTTGGTTTTTTAAATAGTTTCTTCGAATTTTTCGATATCGTCGATATCGGAGGCGATCCGGATAAACTTTTGGTAGGAAAGTTATTAAGCAGGGGTAAAAGAATACCTCGGAAATTTATTAGAGCTCGGATCCTCTTGGGTTCTAATAAAAAAGCTGAAAACCTGCTTCCACCCGCGAGAATAAGTCGAAATTTAACTCGGATCCTAATAGGCTCGAAAGGGTTTAGCTTGGGACTAATTTTTTTCAGTCCGAACTATCTCGAAACGTGCGAAAATACCTATATTTAACAGGGTTTCTTGAGACTTTCGGGCTAGTTCGTCGAAAGCTAGCCAGACGACTTTTAATAGGGGAGTATTCGGCACCCCTATTAGCTCTAGTAACTCGAGCCTATCTAGACCTTCTAGATAATAGCCCCATCGAGTCCTTTCTAGCCAGGGACTCGGGTCGTTGAATAGGTTTTATTGAATTTTTCGTATCTGGGTATTTCGATACGCTAGAACTTTCGAGTCTAGTGTAGTCCATTCTAGGTCCCATTTCGAGGGGTCTATATATACTATTAGTTAAAGCATTTCATATAGAAATAAAGTCTAAATACCTTGGGAATTTCTAGAAGAAGGCCTAGAACTCTCGGAGCGAATTTCAACCTCTCTTCTATCCTCAACGTCTTCGGGTAAACTAGCCTCCCTAGGCCTAGTTTCTCGCCCTAAAAAGGGTCGTTTAGGGTTTACCCTAAAGTAGGAATGACCTGGTATTAACCGGAAGAATTGCTGGCAGTAAACGCTAGATTCCTAAGGGACCTTAACTAAGGAAGTCTTTATAATTCAACCCTTCCCCCTAGGATTTTCCCATTCGTGAGACTCCCTATAGTACTTTAAAATACCTCGAGTAGATCTAGCTATATAGGGGCAGTCTTGGCACGCTAACCCGTCTAAGTAGAGAGCTAGATTATAAAAGAAAAAAGGAAAAGAGCTAGGGATTTCGGAGTCTTTAATACCGGAGGCTTCCCAAATAAGACTAGGGTATTTTCTAGCCTCGGAAAGAATCTCCTCTCGGATATTAGTAGAAAGACTATGCGGGGTACGACGAAAGTGATAGTTAAGACTTAAGGGAAGAATGGAGTATTTACACTCTCGGCAAGCTAGAAAGCCGCTATCTCCGAGAATCGCGATATAGTCCATCTTATTAGAAAGAGACGAGTTGATTTCCTATATAGGTTTCAGCCCTAGATAGAAAGGTTGATTTTCTAATAGATAATCTAGGAAGGAGGAAGAAAGGAGGTCGAGAGATATTAGAAGTAGGCGGTTCAGGCGGCTATATTAAGGTTCTCGCGGCTAACTAACCCTCCCGCGCGAGTAGAAGGCTAGCTGAGATATTCCTGCGTCTAGCTCTTACCTTAATCTTATAGTCCTAATATAATTTTTTCCTATAGAAATTCTATAGATATTTTAGCTCTAGGATATACTTAAGTCTTCGGAGAATCTAACTATATATATATATAGCTATATTTAGCGTAGATATCCTAGTTATCCTACGTCTAAGGATAGTATACTAAGGAAGTACTAGAAGAATCTCTACTAGATAGTATTTACTTAATAACTTTCTTATATATTACCCGATATAGCTACTTCTTTTTTCTAATTTTTTCTAATTTTTTTCTCTATCTAATCTATATATAGTATCTAACTGAAATCTAGTAATCTTATATAGTATCTCTAGTAATTTAGATAATTATTAGTTTTTATAATAGAGATCTAAGCTAACTCTATCCGTTCTAGCTAAAAATTAGCTCGCTAGATAGCCTAAGCTTAGCTCTATATCCCTATATACTTTTTATATATTTCACTTCTATATATAGCTAAAGGAACGAGCGAGAGAAAATAAGCTCGTACTAGTAGTAGATTACCCGTCGAGGCCGGAATATCAAGAAAATCCTAGTATTCCGAAAATTATATAAAGTCGAGACTAAGCCTAATAAGGTAGGTAAGTAGGTTAAATTATAGGGCTAAGTAAGGGCTTTCTAATAGTGTACTTTTCCTAGAAATCGGTTAGGGTTCGAGCCGCATTTCATTTAGAAATAGAAAATTAAATGAAATGCGATTAAATTTTTAGTACCATTTAAATGAAATGCGGTCACAGTTTATTTATCCCTATAGAATAGGTAATATTACCGTAAGGAGGATAAGCTAGGTTTTTAAATTAACTACCTCCCTAAGATAGCCTAAAACCCTTCGAAAAGACTCTTTAGTATTTAGGACGACTTGGACTTTATTAATAAATACTCGGTCGAGTTATTAGATAATTTATAGTCGATTTACGAAATTTCGAAAATCTAAAGACAGGAAAGTCTTAGGTATAGTAAAGACGAGACGGGCTGAATCCGGAGGTATTCAAGCATTAAAAATAGCCGAAGAAATACCGAGATTCTTAGCTCTAGATAGCTGGTCTTATAGTAAAGAAATAAGTGGTTCTATAATAATGGAAACTCTATTCGAGCTGAGAAAAGAAGGTAGTTAAAAAAGAAGACTCTTTTTAAATCTAGTAGGTAATATAGCTAGTATTAGACTCGTCCTAACTAGTATATCTCCTAGAATTTCTTATTAAGAAGTTTAAAAATGAGTAGTAGAGTCGGAAAAAAGTCTTCGTACTTCCCTATTAAGATCGATATTCCGTAGGGAGTCTAGTTATATAAGATATTTATTTTTAAAGTCTTTCTCGAATTTTAGTATATTAAGTTAATAGCGAATAATTTCCTGAATAGAACTTATAAAACCGAGAAAACGGTACTAGTTCTATTATTAACTCGTTAGTTATTATATTATATAGATACTTATAATAAATATAGATAAAATATTAAAAATATAATAGAAAAATAGTAAAAGTAGAGTAGACTTACTATACTAGCCTCTTGAAGTTATTATTTTAAGCCTTAAATCTCTCCTGTTATTTTAAAAAGACCTCGAGCGTATATAATTCCCGCCGTCCTAGAAGAGTGTCTAGCCTATAGATCTAGGACGTTATCTTTATAATCGACGTTATTTTCATTATCTACTTCTATAGACTCCTCAGGTTAAAATTAAAGAGATTTTAAAAGAAAATAACGAGAGATTTTAATAGCTATATAGTAATAGTCGCTAGGATTAACGGCTAATCCTAAGCCGGCTAGTATCTTCCTTTAAAAACCTTTTAAAATTATTTAGAATTAATTCTTATAGCTTTAGAACGTTAACTTTTTAATAGATTCTTAAAAAGATACTCTAGAAGCGTTTTTTAAAAATTCGTTAATAGAATTCGCTCTAGAAAAGGAACTACTAGCTATAGATAATAGACTAGTAGTTTACTAACCTCTCAGGGTAGATATTAGTGAATGATTTTCGTAGTACCTAAAATACTATACCCCTTATAATAAGAAGTAATGAAGATAAGTAGACCGTTTTCTACGAAGATATTCTAAGTTCCCGTCTTTATAGAATTCAAATATTATAGAGATAATAGCTCCGGAGCCTAGGCCGGCTGGCTCCTAGTCACGTAAATAAGAATAAGAAGGTTTTCGAGGAATCGAGAAAGAAATAAAATCCAGTCTAAAAGCTCCTAGGAGTCCTAGTAGAATTCGGGCTACGGAATTATAAACCGGCTAGCTAGATCGGGACTAGTAGCTATATAACTATATAGAAATCGTTCTAGGTTTTCTAGGCTAATATTTATACGGGAATCGTTGAGAAAATTTAAAAATAGGGTAGAATCAAGAGGATTATCGTAGATTTAGCGCTAAGAAATATCTGGAATCTTTTATAAAGGACTTTTAGCCGTAGATATACTATTTTCGAATAGTATATCTTAAAAAAGTAGTGCTCGAGTTAAAGAGATAAGCCTATAAATAAATTCTCGAAAATTAGCTATTAAGAAAGAAAGGGCTTTATAGATAATAGTCTCTCCTTCCTAGTTAATATAGCTAGTAGAAGTCGTATTTTAGGCTATCTTTAGTCCGTAGCTTTAAAGGTCTAGTATCTATTTAAAAGGTCATTAAGAACCCCGAATAAGAAATCGATTAATAAGTGTTTTAAGTCGTGAAAGAGGTCCGTTTTAAGCTCCGATACCGGAAAAACATTCTTCCGTAGTACTATTAGTATTAGAAACTGAGCTTAAGTTATCCGGTCTAGACTTAATAGAGGAAGAATTTTTAAAAGCGAGTCGTAGAATAAGAAAATATCTAATTTTTAAAATAGACGATAAAATTAAAGGATAGCTATTAATACCTTTAAACCCTCTTTAGTTTAGAACTAATATAGCTAGAGTATTAATGAAAGGGAGCTCGTATTTATCTTCGGAAGCGGATTAATTAAGAAGAGTAATTGAAAAGTCTAGTAACGCTTTTTCTAGACGAGAAAGAGGGTCTATCTTCCTGGAATTTCGGGCCTAAATTTAAGTATTCTTATTAATACTAAACTTATCTTTATCGCTAGTCTCGATTTGGCTAGCGTCGTTAGAAGAATCGCTGTCTTTCAATATTTCTCGAAGGTTTTTAACGAATTCTTTAGGGTTTTTAATTTCCGAGGTAATTCGGACTAGATAATAATATCTAGACTATTAAAGAGACGTAAAAGAATAGTCTAGAAATAATATTAACGTCGTAGACTCTTGAGTTCTAATAAAAAAAGCGAGAATTTACTTGAAAGAACGAGAATACATTAGAATTTAACTCGGATCCTAGTACGCCCGAAGGGGCTTAGCTTAGAACTAATTAATTTTAATCTAAACTATCTAAAAACGTCTAAAATACCCTATATCTAATAGGGTTTATTGTAATTTACGAGCGAGTTCGTTGAAACTAGCCTAGATAACCTTTAATAGAGGCGTATCCGGCTCCCCTATAAGGGCGACTAGCTTAATCCGGTCTAGCCCATCTAGATATAAAGCCTATCAGGTTCTTTCTAGCTAGGGACTAGGGTTATCGTAGGGGTTTTTCTCGATTCTTCGTATTTCTTTCATTTGAAACTCGAGGATTTTAGAGTCTAGACGAGACTATTCAGATTCCTAATTTCGGGGCTCTATATATACTATTAGTACTACTATTTTATAAAAAAATATTCGAGTAATACCTTAAGAAAACTCCGAAAGAGCCTTAGATCGTTTAGAGCGAATTTCGCTTTCATCTTTGTTTTATTCTTCTTCCACTAAACTAGCCGTTCTAGGCCTAGTCTATTAATCTAAAAAGGGTCTTTTAAAGTCGACTCTAAAGTAGGAATAACCTGGGTTAGAAAGGAAGAATCGTTGACAGCTAATCCCCGTAGCCTAAGGTTCTTCTATATTAGAAGTCTTTAGAATTCAACCTTTTCCCTAAGGATTCTCCTAAGAATAAACCTCCCTATAATATTTTTTTATAAGAGCTTTTAATCTTACTATATATAAATAGTCTTAGTACGCTAGACTATTATTATAGAGAGCGAGTTTAAGAAAAAAGAAAGGGAAAGAACTCGGGATTCGAGTCTCTTTAAGGTTATCTTAATCCTAAATAAGACTAGCATGTTTTCTCGTCTCTTAAAGTATTTCCTCTTAAATTTCGGGGGAAAGTTAATGCGGTTTCCTTTAGAAATAAGAATAAATACTTAATAGAAGAATAGAGTAATAATAATTACGACAAGCTAGAAAGCTAGTATCCCCGAGAATTAAGATATATTCTATAGTAATTAAAAGAGTTATATTGATTTCCTATCTAGAATTTAGAATGAACTAGAAAGGATAGATATTTAGTAGAATATTAAGGAAGGAAGAAAGAGAATAGAAGGAGATACGTAGTTATAGACATTTAGCGCTTACTAGAGATAGTCCTAAGCTATCTTAAACCTTAAACCTTAATATTTAAGTAGGCGAGTAGTTACCTAGCGCTAACTACTAATCTTTACTTTCTATCTTAATAACTTTTTATTAATAAGGGATAATTTTATACTTTCTTTAAGGGTAGATAAAGAACTATCTAGATTATTTATATATATATATAGAAATATATCCTAAGAGATATTCCTATATATATACTAAGTTAAATTTAATTAGCTAGAGGACTTTAAAGAAACTATATTAGGTTTTCTTTTATTATTAATAACTTTCTTAATACTTATCTAAATTATATAAACTCTTTAATTAATTTTTAATAAGACTCTACTCTATAAATACCTTATATAAAGTTTTAGTAGATTCTAACTATGTATATTACTACTAGAGTACTTAATAGATAGATAAATAGAACTCTTAATACCTTAACGAGTTCTCTATAGTTTCTTACTAAAAATAGCTCATTAAAAAGCTCTAAGCGAGCTCTTTCTAATAATATCATTTTCTAGAAATTATATTTATTATATCTTATAAGGAACGAGTGAGAACTAATAAGGTTATACTAGCTGCGGATTACCCGGCCCTAGCGGAATATCAAAAATTCAGCTAACTTTTAAAAATTCTAGAAAGTCGAGACTAAGCCTAATAAAGAAGGTTAGACCCTCCTTTTATAGGGCTTATAGTCCGCTTTAAAATATACTTTTTAAAAAAAAGATTAGACTAAATTTAACCCGGAAATCATTTAGCTAAAATTTTAAATAATTCTTAATTAAATCCTTAGTAGTATATAAATGATTTCCGCGCCGAAATTATTTATCTCTAATTATTAGTACTTTAATTTAAAGGTTATTAATTCTCTATTAAACTTAGTTCCTATCCTTATTATATTCTATCTAATAATTTACTAGTAATTTATTATAAATCTAGTAAGGTCTTATTTATTTCTATTTATAATTAAACTACTCTTTCTAAGATATCTTAAAGCTTTCTTTCTTCTATTAACTACTCCTCTTTAACTTTAGTAGTAGTAATAAGTTTATTAAGTATAATAGTACTAGTAAGGGTTTTATTAGAAATTCTATTACTAAATATATTATTTCTTACTTTAATATCTCTTATATTAGACTTTAATATTATATTAATCTTATTATAATTAACTTCTATTATATTTTTATCCTACTTAGTATTAAATATCTTTATATTATTATACTATTATAATCTAAATTATCCTCTTTAAAAGGAAGAGAGATTAGAACTATTAGAAATTAAATTAAAAGGCTAGTTTCTAAGAGCTAAAATAGATAATATAAACTACTAATAAATAGGTAATATTATAAAAGTAGACTTAATACTCTAATAACTTTATAATTATAAAAGAACTAAACTCTATCTTTTAAAGAGATAAAGGGAGGACTATTTAAATACCTCTTAAAGAAGCTACCTAGTCTCTTAGATATCTAGATAAAGGGATATCTATTAGGATAATAAAAAGCTAATCTAGTACTACTAGAATATTACTAGTAAGTTATAGTTATACTAACTAGATATAATAAGATATTCTAATAATATAAAGATATAAGTTAATTATCTATTATTTATATCTTTTTAAGTTATATTATATAAAGTAGTTCTTATATAATTAGCCTTATAATTAAAGGAGTTAAGAATAAGTATTTATAAGTAGAATTACTTAGTATAAGAAATATAAAAACTTAGATTATTAAATATATTACTAGAGAACTTACTATTACTAATAATAAGGTAATTTAAATATTCTAAAAAATTAAATAGTAAGGAGTATATATTTCCTTAGCTACCTTAAAATTTTTAAGACTTAGATATATCTTACCTTATAAATATAATAAAATTAACTTATAGAATTATTAGCTTTTTAGTATAATCCTACTAAAACTTAGAGGGTATAAATAGATTAGATAAAAATTCTATTATATAGAATAGTATTACCTATTTATATAATTTACTATAATATAGTAGTTTATAAAGCTATTAATTTAATACTAGTAGCTTATAAATTATTAAATATCTCCTACTAAAATTAGGTAGTAAAGCCTTAATAATATACGGTCGCGTTTATAAGTTATATAACTCTTATTTAATATCTAAATAAGTTATATAAAGTTATAGACTATCCTATATATCTAATCCTTAATATTTTAGTCCTAGCTTATAATCCTACTATTACCGCCCTTACTATTACTATAATTCTATCTATTATACTAGCTATTAAGGAGTATATTAGATATAAGTTCAAGCTTAGCTATAATAATAATTAGATTGCTACTATATATAAGGTTAGTATTAGTACCTTAAATTATATAAGATATATCTAGAAGGACTAAGATATAGTCTACCTCCTATTCCTAGTACTTTAACTAGAACGTAATCGTCTTATTAGTAACCTACTATAAGAGGAGCTCCTTATACACCTAGACTAGCGCCTAATAGCTTATCTAAATAAGATAGCCTAGTTCCTTTATAATAAGTTTAGGGTCTTAGTTAATAAGTTAATAATCTCGTAGTTTCTATAATAGTTAGGCTAGTTAAGGAAGAATATAAGGAAGATAGCTTAGTAGCGTAATTAAGACCTTAGGAACTTATAGTTTATATAGCTAGCTAGCTAGCAAGCTAATTAACTTATCTTCTTTAATAAGAGTACTATATATAAGCGTACTAGTAAGAGATATTATTAGCTACTTTTACACTTAATTACTAAGGGTAGGATCCTAGGTAATAGGTATTATAGATAGGTACCTCTTAGTAGAATACTATATTAGATATAGAGCTTGAAATAGTTAAAGAGATAGAGTATCCTCCCTATATTTATAATTAACGGCTACCTCTTATACCTTATCTACTAAGGTTCTATTAAAGCCCCTATATTTAATAACTTTATTCGCTCCTAGGTTCTCTCTTACTATAACTATATTACTAATAGTAATTTATTATTAGTAATTATAGTTAATAATATAAGTATTTATTAGAACCTAGAGCTAGTTAATATAGTAGATAAGGCTAGAGTTAAGTTAGCTCGTTTACCCCTATATTCACTAGATTTAAACCCTATTAAGACGTCGTTTACTATTCTAAAGGGCTAGATTAGGAAATATTAGGATATTACTATTATATACAAGGAAGATAGATAATATAAGTACTTTTTAAAGCTTGTAATTAAGACTTAGATAGGGTAGGTAAACCCTAGTAATCTATTCTAAAAGTCAGGTATTATATATAAGGGATAGTATATAAAAGGTAGAGATTATAAGCTAATCTAGTACTATATACTTTATAAATACTATATAAAGGCTTACTACTACTATAATAGTTAAGTATCTAAATAGTCTAATCTATTAGACTTAGTAGGACTAAGTAGTTAGTTATTATATATATTATTATAGTTATTAAACCCCTTACTATTTATACTCTTATCCTACTTAATACTTATTAGGATATAGCTATATTAATATCTTAATCTAGGTAGTAGAGTAATCTTACTAGGTGGGGTAATAGGAGGTCTAGTTAAATACTTATAGCGACGAGGTAAGGGCCTATTAGGAAGCCTAGTTATAAACTAATTATATAGTATAGTCCTATCTCTTTTATAACCCTATTAGCTAATACCTCTAGCTAGATATATACTAATACTATACTTAATATTAAAGGCGATTTATAGCTCCCTATTAGACTTCTACTCTTATATTAGGTTTATAGTAAGGCCTTTATCTATAAGCTTATTATATATATTATCTAGGTCGACTATCTTATTTATAAGCCTACTCCTTTTTATCTACTTAATAAACTTAGTAAGATTACTCTTAATAGGGCTACTTCGGATATCTATTAGAGGTACTAGTATAGTAGAAGGTCTTAGAGTACAGGAGGCTCTTATTAGCGCTGTTATAAACTATAATTAAAGGCTAGATAGCTCTTATACTTACTCCTTAAGCTCCTTTTATAGCTCTAAGGTTCGTATATTTTATAAGGTAGGTAGGAGGGTAAGTAGTAGGGTTAGTAGGAGCTAAATTAGTAGGGTGAAAGCTCTACTATAAGGAAGATATAGTATAGGAGTAGGTTATTAGAATACTCCTTTAAAAGTATTATACTAATTATATAAGAGAGCCGCCTAGGGGTAACTTCTAAATAGGAAAGGTAACCCTATTTATTACTTCTTTACTTACTCCTTCCCTTTTAACTTTATCTACTTTTTTATATATACCCTTATATCTCTTATAAGCGTAACTAGAGGGATCTACTTTATAATCCTTCTAGTATTATCTTATAGTATAGTACTAGCCTAGAGTATTACCTATTTTATTATAAAGAAGATATAGTTTAAGTTATTATTAATCTAGTAGAATACTTTAGGTATAGTATTATTTAAATACCTTTTATTAGTATATTTCTATATTACTAATATCTCTTTATATAACTTCTTAGTAGGGCTCTTATTCCTAATTTTATACTCTTATAAAAGAGCTTTTATAAGATTACTAGGAGTAGGAGTTATAATATAACTACTAGGGCGAATAAGCTATTATTAAGTTACTAAAGTTACTATAAAAGTATTATCTATAAGCTAAGTATAAAATCTAAATATAATATTAATATTAAGGCTACTAAAACCTCCGTTATAAAAGTCTTAGATCTCTTACTCTATACTTTACTACTAGTAAGGATCTAGGATATTAATTATATATTAATATATCTTAGGTAACTTATTATAACTTATAATTACCTTAATTAATATTAGATAAACTCTAATAAGATAACTAAGTAAGAGTATTTATATAAGATATTCTTATTTAAACCTTTATACTTTAAAAGGGGGTTAATTATAACTTAGGTCTTATATATAAAACTACTCCCTAGTTATATTTTTAGGAGTATCTTTTTTAAGGATTAATTTTAAGTATATCTTAAACCTTACTAGCTTAGGCTCCTTAATTTCTATAACTTATAAGGGTAATAAGGAATTATCTATAGTAGTAACTTATAAGGGATATACGGAATTATTTATAGTAGTAACCTAAGAGAGAGAAATAGCCCTAGCTTTTCTAGTTATAGTAGTAGTATAAGTAGTAGTAATATAATTTCTAATCTTAGTTAGATTATACTTAAAATTAAGGTTTTTACCCCTATTAGGTCTAAGACTTAATATATTATTAATTATAAAAATAGTAGTATTATTTAAAGCTAGAGTTTATAAGTTACCTACTCTTATAAAAAGATTACTAGCCTTATTCTTAAGCTTATATTACTAAGTAGCCTAGTTAGGACGCTAGGAGCTAGATAGATAATCTTATATAAATTCTACCTTATTCCTCCTCCTATCCTTTAATAAATAATAGCTAAGTAATTATAACTAGATAGAGGGCGTAGAGTATCTAGAGGGTAACTTAAAGGGCGTTAGTAGTATTTATCTTAGAGTATTTATAACTTATTACTTTAGGTTTAACGCCTATTCTAGGGTTAGCTAGAAGTTCTAACTTAAAGGTAGAAGAGAAGGAGGAGGAGGTAGAGGTATACTTAATTATAATATATTAGGAGGTAGAGGTAGACTTAATAGAAGCGAGTTAAGAAGAAGGGATATATTATAAGACCTTACTAGTAGTTTAAGCCTATTAAGTTATAGATAAGATATTTATAACTAAGCTTAGGGCTTTATAAGAAGTCTAAGTAATAGTAATCTTACCTTAGAAGTACCTCTTAGAGTACCTCTACTAGTAGTTAGTATACTAGGTATAGTATTAGGCCCTAGAATAGTACTCCTAGTCTTAGCCGTAGTATCCTTAAGCTTATTACTAGAGGTATACTTCTAGGTACCTCTCCCTTAAAGTTAAGGCTTACTTATTAATTATAATTTAGGCTATAAACTAGGCTTATAATAGGCTTCTATCTACTTAGATTTAAGTAGCTACTTACTACGCTAGGGAGTTATAATAAGTATATTAGAAGTAGTAGTAGTAGTAAACTTTATAAGGATAAGATACGGGGTAGTAGAAGACTATATAAGTAGTAACTAGGCCGGTTAATTATACTACTATAAAGCTATTATATAGATAGTATATTACCGCGTATTATTAGGGCCTAGTCGCCTAGTAGGAATGATAATAGTATAGTAGCGGTAATAGCGGGATAGTAGGACTATAGGCCGGGACTAAAATACTAAGGATTAGATATATAGGATAATTTACAGCTTTATTTAGACGTTAAATAAGAGCTATATGGCCTATAAACGCGACCGCATGTCGTTGAGGCTTTGCCACCCAATTTTGGTGGGGGACGTTCGACGATTTGCGGGCCACTAGCGTCAAATCAATGGCTTTGCAAACTGCTGTATACACGAAGGATCTTCGCTTCGGTCCTTAGAGATCTTTCCGCGCAAGCATTGACTATCCACGCAACTCCTCTTCCAATCCAGGCAGGTGCATGATCGTTCGCAGAGGCTCGCTACATCCTCTCCTTCTTGATAGATACTAATCAGTCTCCACTGCCTGAATGTGCAGTCTGTTTGCCTTTGCCTTTCGCCATATGACCCAATGCTCTCTGTATTTCCAAGCGCCAATCTCGATCCAGATCACTTGTTTCCTCTCCGACCGACCCAAGGTATCAGCACTGCATGCTTGAGCTGCGTATTCTGAGCCTTCCACCTCCTACAGACCTCACGCTGGTAATCTGTTTTATGCGGGCGCTTAGGGTCTTCGTGAGAAAAGTCCATCAGCTCGGAGGGTTGCTTGTCGAGGTTTTCCCTATCCTGGTGCAATGTTAGTATTGCATACGATTGCGTTTCAACGCTAGACTGGACTCACATAGTCTTGAAGATACTTATCGTAGCTGACGACGACATACTGTGTCTGGGTGTGCCAAAACAGTACCTGGCCTCGGCGGTGATGGAGGGAAATAGCTGGCGTTCCATATGTGCGGGTTATCGGACGACGTGGGCCCCACTGATTGTTGCGCTTGGTCTTTTGGATCCGAGAGGTCCCATGGTGCGGAGCCAAACTGTTGTGCTGGGACTGGTAGAGCTTTGGCCCTTTGAGGTGAGGTGGAGTGCTAGGAGGTGAGAGTGGTCGCCTGCTCGCCTCTCGTCTTGCTTGATATCCTGGCGTCCAAGCAGCGTAGCTACGCTGGGTTGGCGATGGCAGACGATCCATGTAGTTTTCATCCTCCTCCCAGTCCATCGTTGTTTCAGAGCCAGCGTCATTCCACTGGCGGTCACACTCGCTATAATCATCACGTTCGCTTCGTGTTGGGGGTCTCCGCTTCGACTGCCACTTGGCCTTCCAATCACACAGCTCATCTATACTCATGGGCTGAGGGCAGTCATCAGTCACACGGGGTATTCTTGGCAGACGAGCCAGATCATCTTCCTCCATCTTGCGTTGAATTATAGCAAGCTCCTGCGCCTGATCTTTGATGTTGTGAGGTGGAGCGGAAAGGCGGTCTTGTAGCTGAGCTTTCGGAGAGATCGCTGAGATGTCCATGGTGAAAGGCAGAGTAGTGGGGATATGTGGGTCGGTTTTGGTGCAATATGAAATGGAAGGATGCGGAGTAGAATGGAGATAGGCCTAGTTCTAGTCTAGGCCTATATGGGATAGGATGGACCCTGTCGATCTTCGCAAATGACTGTTCGCCTATTCTACAGAAACAAAGTTTTGCCAAGCCTAAACACTGGCCGCAGCAAATGAAGCTCAGCAATGACAGTGACAGCGTCGATGATCCCAACCACAATCTGCGAGTTATAAACAACCTCATATCACCATCTACGTCGTTTCAATTAAGTGATTTGGGACACCTCGCCATGACCTTACTCAGAATCGCAACATAATAATATCGACCGATCATCTCCATATCTATCGTCGTTGACTACACCTACAGCATAATCCCTTCACAACACGTCTTTTTGTCACTCCATATCATTCCAGCATCTCGGGCAATGTAAAGCAGTGCTACTATTGCAACATCCCAAGAAGAATCCTGTAAACGATTAGCACCAACCTTGATTATTCTGGATATACTGAAGTTCTTCACATAAAACTCTGCGTCTGATGAAATCTTTACTAGGGACTATTCATTCGAGCAGCTCCCCGTCATCTCCTTGTCCTCGTTCGGGAACCTTCTTGCTATCACCTTCCATTTCTGCTTCTTTACACATATCTCAAGACTGCTAAGTGGACGAACATACCGAAATTAAGAGACACTGGCGGCAACGTTCTTCTGCGTGTCGACTTTCGATCCCGGTTCGTCTCGGGCAAATCCTCCGTTTTTGATCGTCACTGCGGTGTAGGAGCAATTCAATGGATTCTCAAACTCAGGCATTCACGAGTCAGCAGGCTCGAGAGATTAGAGAGAATGCTGCGCAGAGGCATAAGGCACAGCTACAAGTAGAATCATTAACGACAGCCACGTCACCAGACTTCTTACGATTCATTCCGTGCAACGCGGAAGCGAAGCTTGCGTTCAGTGAGATTATCGATAGAAAGAAGGCAAACATGCTGGGCGAACATCACGCCCAGTATCTCGTCGATAACGGAAGGGGACCTTTGCGCAAGAATATCATTCAACAAGCTAGATCTGAAGGCGAAACTACGGACGAAGAATACTCGGAGGAACTAGAGGCTCCTGATATCAACTTAGGCTACTTTAGGGTGAATTTCGACTGTCCATCTTTAACACGAGGTACTAAATGGGTGATTGGAAGAGGCTCTGAGAAGAAGAAAGCAGTCAACAAAGTCAATCGCAATGTTGATATCTTGCTCGCGGTTCCAGGCTCGAAATACTCCAAAGGTCTTCTCGCTGCGCACGCGTACCTACGTATGCACCCTGAGTCAGGTATATGGATGATATGTGCGGCACCGGAGTCTCGCGATCGCTCTGGAGATCCTTCTTCAGGAGCCACAGTCAAGCTTGAAGATAATCTAATATTCGACAAGGAGTTCCGGTGTCTGGACAAGCCCGAAGCCCGTCTTGTCATCTTGAATATGGAATTCTCTGTGCAATTTGCCCTGAACACATTCGAAGCAACCCAGAAATACCGCGAGTCACGGAACACAGCGTTGAGGGCACAGGACATTGCGGTTCCCGACACCTATATATCCGGTATACCATTGAAGTACGATATCAGAGCGGCAGATCTAGCTGTCTTTAGCACAGGCCTAGCCAGTGGCACTCATGCAACTGTGTACGAGGCTTTTGATCCACAGAGTGGGGAACTTCGAGTTGTAAAGGTTATCGAGGTAAAGAGAGAGGCTGCTGCGAGGTTATTACAGCCAGAAGTCCAGATGGCCACCCAATTCGGCAACGCTCGGGGCCTCGTCCGCCAGTACGGATGGTGCAACTCGAATGGCGACCGTATTCTGAATGTGGAGTTATTCCCAATGAAGTTGTATCTTGTGCAAGAAAAGGGTAAAGGGTTCCATAAACACGATTGGCGGAAGGTTATAGGACACGAGGAGCTGAAGCTTTGCCAAGATCTGCTCCATGGCCTAGTAGCTATTCACGCGGAGGGCTGGATGCACCGCGATATATCTCAACAAAACATACTATATTTCGAGGGTAACCCAGCACGAGCCACCTTATGTGACTTTGGCAAACTTCATCCCGATAAGACAGACACGTACACTGCGCTCGCAGCCTGGGACTACTTGCCCCCAGAAATTGTTCAGGGAAGGTCCAATCGCTACAATCAGAGCATCGACATTTGGATGCTCGCCCTAGCTCTTGTTCTGGTCTGGTACCCTGATGCTCTTCAAGGTGTACCACGTCTGAATAATCGCCAAATCAGAGTCGCTGGCTTAAAATTGGTACGCGATCGACTGCACAGAGTCAAAGACTCTGGTCTAGCGGGCCTCCTGAACGAGATGCTTGCGGAGAATGCAGAAAGTCGGCCAACTGCGAGCCAAGCGCTTGGATATCTGTGCTTCAGGAACCTAAACGAGCAAGCAGCCAAGATGGCGAAGCTTGCAGAAGGAGAGCGCCGTCGCCCGGATGATGATGCTGGCGATGGATTACATACACGTGCGTCTCAAGAGCTATAATTATTTCTCCATGTTATAACAGTAGGGTAGATAATGACGTTCATGAAATATATTTTTACGAGGATCTCGACTGATAATAATGACATGGTGGCAACAATCCCCGTCGGCTAGTGACTGGAAGCACACGTTCACGCGCACTGTGAGATAGAAATAGGAGCTGAGTCATGTCCAGATCGCGTGTGTTAATGGACAGATGAAAGAAGACATCTGTTACAAGACACCGCGTAATAAGAGTTTTTATCCCAATATGTCGCCTGTATGTTGTACAACAAGATCTACCTCGCAGACTATTTTCGCTAGTGGCTTGGCATCCTGTGAATGTCTTGGCCGTAATTTTGAAGAGGACATCGACAACGACCTTTTTTAACTCGTCTTTCCAGATATACAGATATTCATGGATTTATGTTGTATGAGGGCCAGCAATAGCCACAACTTTAATGATAGCAAAGTATATCACGGCGTTCAAGATTGACATCGATATAGCGACACGTCTGATCATAGCTCAATGCCATACTAAAACCAACAATGGCATGCGCCCACAGTGCGCGGCCCGAGATAGCCACGATCGTGAACCATTCATGAAACTCTTTGCACGACGGCCAACAATATGTCTCCGCGGTGCATGACATCTTCTTTGAACAGATACCGCATCATACGTCGGTCAAGTGCATACGGATCGTTACCGTACGTGAAACCACTGTATATCGCCTACAATGTCTTCCCATTTGCTCTCGGACTTCCCCACTCTATTAGCAATACGTCACAGGAAAATTTAACGCAATATACCGAGCAACCCACGATACATGCGAATGAGAAGCTGGTAGGGCAGTCTGGCCGAATCTATCAGATTGAGCGAATCCTTCAATCCAAGGAAGTCCCACCATCTCACGTATATCTTACAACGTAAGTATACAATAACACATCTTGCCAGCATATCCAAGTTTGCTGATCATGTGAGAAAGGTGTGGAAATCAGCCGTTTGTAGTGAAAAACGTCCTAGCCGACTTCGATTATTACCATGACATGCAGCGAGCGCTTGGCATTAGCCGTTACCTGCGTGTCTTCCAAGACACGATCCCATCAAGATCAATGTTCGTATACAAATATCTCAACGATCATTTACTCTCTTTGGCTCAAAAAGATTTTCCTCTGCTACTCATGAAACGGATTTTGAAAGATGCTTTGCGTGGCCTTGCTGAGCTGCACCAAAAGAACATCGTGCATACCGGTCAGACCGATCCTTCTCTTTTCCCGGCCTTTTTGGTGATCATAGCTAAAGTACCGTAGACATCAAACCAAACAACATCTTTGTGGAGTGGAGCCGAAACAGCCAGGGATTCATCATTGACAAGGTTCACCTTGGAGATCTCGAAGACTCCACGTACGTTCCGCCCGGCAGCAACATTCGGCGTAGACAAGTAGGCAACCAAAATTGGCGCAGTCCAGAAGCTCATGCAGAAGGTCCTGTCAACAAACCCTCCGACATTTTCTCGTTTGGCATTGTTGTGAGTTCGGAGATGCTAAGGCTTCCTCGGCCGGAGCACGGACGTTCACTGATGCCATGGAACAGTGTATCTATGCTGTACTCAAGCACGTCATACTGTTTGTTGATGAAGAGGATATTCCGGATGGAGAATTGACACTGGCTCATACTCTTGAACGCCAGATTTCGTACTTTGCAGACTGGGAAAGTCTCGAGGGACTGTTGAGGCACCTTGGCGAAAGCCCCTGGTGCCAGGTGCTGGAGACGCTTCGGGACGGCTTCAACAGAGAGAACCCGCGTGAACCGTTCGACAGATGGAATATGGAGCCCCTTGACTCTGACTTCAAGGATCTCGTTGGAGGTCTAACAAATTTTGATCCAGGGATGAGGCTTACAGCAGAGGAAGCACTCTCGCATAAATGGTTTCATAATGCTTGACCATAACGATCCGATAAGCGCTGATAAGCCAAAATGCCATCTGGCATGGGTGCAATGCCTATAGCTAACAGGTCCAACACAGAAAGCATCGAGTTTTGAGGCTATCGCAAAACTATATAGGATGTGTCTGTGGCCCAAGAGAAAGCAGTACATTGTGTAGTCAATGTGCAACAACAGTGAGCTAGCTTTGGGAAGGGCTTCGATTTCACGGCATCTTATATCACGCTCTCCATCCCATCTAACACACTATCTATAATCTAGAAAGCTTGGCGTAGTATGGAACAACATCCCTACGAACAATCGAATCTCGACACTTCCATGCCACCAGGGAGAGCCTTGTAGGGCAGTAGTCACGACCTGAGTGCCGATACCGCACCTTGCACGAGATGACGACCGCTACTAGGGATGGTGCTGCATCGAAGAGAGCCACGATACCGTGAGATCAGACGCTCAATTTCAATTTCTGTCCATCGGGGATGTTATTGCTACAGGTTGTATGACCTCGACTATACGCAAGTGGGAGCGATGATGTGCTGTATGGAGGTCCAGGACCAGAGCTTTGTAAGAGCACCTACTATCACTTCTCAGCAATACAGCCCTTAGTGGAGGGCACTAATTCAAACGGTACCAGGAAACTCTACATTCGCCATCAGCGGTGATAAATATGATGTTGTCGTTACGTGTGTCTCAGCAGAACACAAGATATTACACCTGATTCATGTTGAGGGTTATTCGTGTATGACGACAGAAAAAAACCATCGGCGGACCAACACTGAAGAAGGAAACGAAGTTTACTATTTTGTCAATGCTGCCGACGTCTTATATCACTACCTCGCTAAGAGTCGACAGAAAAGACTTGAGATCGGCTCAATAGGTGGCAACAGTCGATCGTGGTTTAGCAGCCGTTCATTCGACTGACCTACGCTCCACAACAGGTGTGTGATGAATAGATTTCGTGGCGGTGGACTCCTACAAACAGCCTTATTCATGGGCTACAATATACCAAAATCGAAGTGCAGCGTAATCCTCAATAGTCCAAACTTCAAGCCTAATCCATCAACTCATTTCCTTCTCTTAATCCAAACAGGCCATCCGCTCTGAGTAGTCACGAATAGCTGATGATACTTCCACTTTTCTTCGCGGTTTTCAAGGCGGAAATCAAAATCCCTTATCAGCGTTGCTGTGATCTTGCTAATTTCAAGATGCGCTACGTTGCGGCCTGGGCAAGAGTTGTATCCGAGGCCATACTATGTTTTACTGTCAGCATTTTGCGATTTGAGTTTAGGATATCAGACAAAGTCGATGTCATGAAAACATACCGGTATGAGATATTTCTCCATGTGCTTTACAGTCGCTGGGTCGCCAAGCCAGCGCTCGGGATTGTATGATTCTGCGTCATCGCCGAAGCATTCTTGCTTGCGGTGGATGAGCCAAGGGTTGACACTTAGTATTGTCTGTGCTTAAGTGGTGAGATCTCTCATATGGTCATGATAGCTAGGGCCATCATACGCCGTGCAAAAACTGATGACCAGCCACAATGAACCCTTCTTTAGGGACTATGCGGGGTAGATTCCATGGTACCCCAGGCCAGAGCCGAAGGTTTTCTTTGATCTAACACGCATTAGCCTCTGTGGGGTCGGGGAGGAAGGCTGGGAACGCGTACCACAGCCTGCAGATATGGTAACTGTTGCGCATCGGCATACGAAATTACCCTCTCTAAGCCCGCCTCATCAACCTCCTTTCTTAGCCGACCTAGAATCTGTTCGTTCTCCTTGAGCAGAAAGTAAAAGAACGCCCCCAGTACTGATCCCACCGTCCCGGCGCCCCAAGCGTGACCACAACAGAAGAGAAAAGCTCCCTTTCACTCATCCTTTCCGGAAACCTGTCCCTTTGCCTCATCCAATGCTCCATCATATCGGATTTGGGCTCTTCATGCTGTTTTCGACTAGCGATGCATTGGACAGCGGTATTATATGTATGTTCACTCGGCTGGAAATCCATCCAGCGGAAGATAGGGTTGCCGAGGAGGATGGAGTGAAGCCATTGCATATACACCATCGAAGTAACGTAGACATCAAGGGAGAAGGTGTTCTTCATCGAACCACCCACATCTTTCCCCTGGTCTAGGAAGGCAAAACGGCTCGATAACATGGCCTCGCCTAAGAAATCCCAAGCTAGAGAATTCAATCACTGCCCCATATCGACCGGCTGATTTCTCTGGCACAATTCCTCGAGTCGTTGCTTCATCAGCTCAATAATTTCGTCTATCATCGGCTCGTTCTTCAGGACATTCGAGAAGTATGTACGCAGAGGCTACATTACTGCGCATGGGTGCGTAGAGCTTGGAATCGCGTTCCGACAATAAGTTATTGTAATTGCTATTTGGGACGGCAAAGGGTTTGTAGAAATCCGCTTTGCGTAGGGGAGTGGACAGAATCTGGAGAGCCGAAGGGTAGGAGATGCTGACTTCGTTGTAGCTAAATCTGAGCAGGGGTCCTGGAGCAATCAGCACATGCTGCTCAGGGTAGTCAGGTATCTACCATGATTTCGATGAAGCTGCACAAGCGTGTCGTTGATCTTGCCCTTGTATATTTCCCAGAGCTGGAAACAGGTGCCGAAGGAGGCAAGCCGTGGTCCGGGTATATCACTGATTGGGGAGAAGTAACGTTGCCACAGTAAGAAGCAGATTCCAGATATCGCTATAATGAAGTAGGCTAGTACATTCAACACACTCAATTCATTGATGGACGGAACGCTAAGCATGGTGCTGGTCAACCCGCAGGATCGCGCTCATGTATGATAAGGTAATTATCAAACATGCTGAGTTGATGGTACTGGGTAATAGAAATGGAGAAATATGACATTGCTTTTTTCACAGTTATCGACGATACTGGCTTACCCACCATCGTGCATGCATGAGACCCTGCATAAACGCTGCAGTAGCATATATATAGATCTTAGATAGGAAAAACTAGAAAGCTCTAATCTAGACAAGCCTATATATATCATACGCCTATTTAACTAAAGCTTTAGTATACTAGTAGAGCTAATCTATACTATTACTCTATATATCTACTTATATAGATTTCCCTTATAATCCTTAGATCCTACTAATTAAAAGAGGTAATAGTATCTAAGATTAAGATAATAGCTAGTAAAATATATATTTATTTACTATATAATATATAGACTTTTCTAGTATTAGTTCTTCAATACGGATATGTATTTCTGAAAGGGTAGAGAGGGATTAGGCTGGGTATTCGAGTAACGGAGCCGAAATTGCTTTGATGGGAAGGGATTGATCTTGCTTAGGTAGACTAGGTCTTCTGCGAAGCTACGATCTTACTTCTTTACATGGATCCCATATAAAGCGCTATATTAACACGACGGGAAATTCTTGATAGACAGAGTAAAAGAAGCAAGCTCTGAGGTGGTGTAGTACAAAAGTTGCGGCTGTAGTATTTCATGCCAGGTCTGTGTGAAATGGCGCCGATGAGTGTGCTGTGTTGCTGGATTTTATGTGTGGATTGTGGTTGTAGGCAGCGCTTGCGTATCTTTTCATCAAGGAAACGCTACATACCGTCTTTTGAACATGGCCCCCTACATACCTAGCGGCGAACCACATATCGGATGCCGCAACAAATCTATACATAGCCTGGATGTTAAAGGCGTCCTAAAGCCAACCAAGCGCCTCCTAACATGAGTAAGGAACACCATGCACAATGAGGAGCTCACTCGTGTTGTTGCGAGATAACTACACACAGCCTGGATATCGGGGTTGGGCTGCCATCTACCACTTTGACGCACTGCAAAACACTACCCCGTTTTCCACCGACGGAATGGTAGGGACCATTCTTGGGGATGGCATTGGGCTGCAACGTTCCTGATAGCATCCATAGCTTCCCGAATAAGATCTTGTGGTTGTATAGTTTCAAGCTCGAAACAATGAACGTCGTAACTCTAGTATCCGTGGTTTCCTAGCAAGATCCATGCATGAGATCCTCCTCTTGGGATGTTTCAAGATCGATCCAAGGATGAACATTGTTGCACAAAGCCAGATTAGCGGACATAGAGCTTGCGTAATGCCATCATGGTGGCGAGACTGAAGACCGTTTGACAATCTTGTACGACGGTATCTTTCATCACAATATATTCAGTATTCGTTGCCTAACATCACTTTCATGTAAATCTGTACTCTGTCCTCTGTCCTCTTGTGATTGCTCTTCTGCGCACAAGGGAGAGCGCTAGCGGTTATTGAATGCATCGTTCGAAAGACCTGAGTACGACAAGTGATGTAGCCAGCGTTTTTTGGCCATCATCACCACCGTACAGACAAATGTGCCCGTCCGGTTTTGTACCTCTGTCCTTGAAATGGGAAACATAATCGTTTGTCTTGCTTTTGAATTCAACGCCGCTGGGTTGCTTGGGCGATCATTGCCTCATAGACATCATCGCCATCTCTTGCGAATTTGGATGTAAGGCATGCCCTGGGTACGCTACATCGAGTTTGAGAACGAATGCAGGACACGACACAAAATTGCTCTGAGAAGTCCCATCGCCTACCTGCCGACTTTTCAATATGCTAGAGTATAGGAAAGCCCCATACCTCATTTATGAATTTCATCAAATGCTGTTAATGTGAGACAGTCAGCAGTTCCCTGATCCTCCACCACCGGTTGAGTATCGTATGGAACCCTGTATGGATGGGACTGATTCGAGGACTGATTTCTCAAACGCTGTTTCAATGTTCACATCTAGCTACCCGTCAGCCTTGTTTTTGATCCTTGCAGCAACTGAAACAGGAGTCGAAGACAGACAAGCATATTTTACCCATGCATGAATAGTCATATGCGAGGAACCGATCTCGACATACAGCACCAGCGGCACTCGATAGAGAGACCCCATTTGGAGAGTGACGGTTTAGCTAGTACTCACCTTCATTGTGGCGAAGCAGCATCCTGCAGTGTTGTCACCAGAGTACCCAGACATTAGCCGAGACTGACTTTCTTGCCTATATCGCTCCCATGCTAACGCGATGACTTCATCAACAACAACTTACTTCCCAAGCCCCCGAAAACCCCACAACAACCCCATCTCCACCACCACCTCCAACAACCATCGAACCCTTCTCAGCTCCCAAAACCCTCGCCAATCCCCCAAAAACCCCCTAGGCCTCAATCTCAAGCTCCAAACCTCTACGCAAGCGAATATTGAAACTCGAGCGGCAACAAGATGTACTGAGAATCGGCGTAATCGATATGATCAGTAGCCAGTCCGATATTGGTGTCAAAGACGTCACATCATACTTGGAATGAGACGCGTTCTGGTAGCGATGGTGCTGAAGATTTACAGGCATGTAGCTGACTGGTGTGAAGGTAATTCAAGGAAGAGAGTAGCAACAGTGAGATCAGAAGACCTTGATCGGTATATAGACTCAATATTTCCCTTTTTCTAAGCAATAAATAGAAAAAGATATCTTTACCCGTACAAGCAACGACCGTCATCCGAAAACCCTTGGAGCCCGGAGCGGCCCCGGGGCCCCCGGGGCGAGCCCCGAGCCTGCGGGCATAAGGCCTTTACTAAGGGTATAGGGGCGAGTTGAGATTTTACTAACGTTATTAAATAAATATCTTAAGTACCTCTGTAAAGTCTTTAATAAACTAGATAGATGTAATATATATTTATCCTTAAAAAGGTTATTCCTTAGATACTTATCTATCTATTTACTTAGATAGAAAGTTAATATACTTAGCTTATTAATAGTAGTTAAAAAGCTTATTATAATTATAATACTTATCTTCCTAGATACTTTAAGCTAGACTAACTATTTTTTAGTACTTAGTACTACTTTTTAGTATTAACCTAACTTACTAAACTACTTACAGCTAGCTTATATCTTATATAGATTTAGTATTATATAATAATTATAAATTCAGTTTTAAATAGAACTAATATAGTTAGTCTACTCTAGGCTAGCTTAAAAATACCTTAGTATAATAGGCTATAATTAATAATATATAGTATTCTATACTACTATTATAAAACTATTACTACGATATAAAACTTTACTTAGGAAATTAATAATTAGTATTAAAGGTAATATAAATTATTATAACTAACTAAATAGGTTATATAATATATATACTTAGTATATATTATATCCTTATATTAACTTATAAGGAGAAATAATATATAAGGCTTACTAGTCTCTTTAAGAGGTTTATTAGATCCCTTATAAAATAATTCTTAGATTTCTTAAGAATTAGTCTTATTATAAAAATATACTAATTTTATGCTACTATATAACCCTTATAATTTATAATCCTAATAATTCTTATTCTTCTACCTGTTTAAGGGTAGTAATCTATTATTAGTTATAGTTAATATAACTTATTTAAGTAGAATTATAAGTAATATACTATTATAATATAGTTAAGATAAAAGTAGTTTATTAAATACTATTAATAATAATCTTAGCTTATAAGATAAGGGATAGGAAAGCTATATTAAAGGAATAAATAAATCTAATAATACTAAAAATACCCCTAAGGGAGATTTAGAAAATTAGGAAGGAAGTATTCCCCTTATAATAGAATACCTTATATAGGTAAGGTATAAGTAAGAAGAGTTACTATGTTATTTAATAACTTAAAGAAGTTAAAGTAGATATTACTACCTTAGAATTAGAGGAATAGATTTCTCTTTATAATAATAGTACCCTAGATTAGAAGTATATATATAATTACTAGCCGGAAAGATATAGGATAGTATAAGATATTAGTCTCGCCTACTATACTATATTATAGTACAAGATTAGCTATTTTAATTCTATCTCGTTCTAGGATAGTATAGGTTTTCGTAGGATAATCCTACGGGATAGGTTATTTATAGGACCTTCTTTTAAGATAGGATATTTATAAGATATCTTATAATTACTAAGAGGAGCTTAGTATCTATATAGAGAGAATAGAAAGATTAAGTAAATATAATAACTAGAATAATAACTAGAAATAATACTATTATAAATATTATATTAATTATTAAGCTATTATATATAGAGAATATTATGATTTTATAATATATTAATTATTAGCAAGTTTAGGCCTTATAAACTATATTAGAGTAAATACTTTATAATTATAAGGGTTTATAATTTATATATATAACTATATATCCCTTAGTATTAATATAATATACTTCGCGTATATAGTATATAAGTTTAATACTATTATAATTATTAATATTAGCTATATTAGAAATAAATAGATAACTTACTTTCTAATATATTTATTAAGAATACTTCTAAAGCTTCTTATAAGCCCTCTAGTACCTTAGTTTAAAATCTAGTACTAGTATATAAATTAAGGGTAATCTTGTAAATAAGTTTATAAAAAGGGAGTTTTAAAATAAGGAGATTAGAAGTTTTCTAGTAGTAGTAGATCTTATAAAGAGTAATAGCTTATATACTTTATTAGCTAGGAGTAATAAGTAGAATAATAGTTATAAAGATATACTACTACGCTTCTATTTAAGCTTCTTTTAAGTACTTAAACCTAGAAGACTTTTAATAGTACTAGACTTAAGACTTATAACCTTTTTACTACCTTTATTACTAATAGTCTTATAAGCTTTCTATACTACTATATTAACTATTATAAATTAAATACCTTTATTAGAAGTAATTAATTATATCTAATAAGGTTAAAAATATATAAATACTATCTTATTAATTTAAGTTATACTATTAATTATAGAAGGGTAGATATACTTAAATTATTATAAAATAAAGTAAATAACTATATAATAAGGATATAGTATATATAATATAAGATTAATATACTCCTAGAGTTCTAGAGTTATATATATATAATACTAGAGGAGGTTATAAGTTAGATAATTAAGTCTTTTAAATAAGATATCCCTAACTATTATTATTTTAAGTAAATACTTAAATTTCTTACTATTCCCTACTTAAAACTACTCTATTATTTATTATACTCCTCTAATTAATACTAGAGAAGATTATAATTAATTTATATATTTAGTATTATTATATATTATATTATTATAGAATCCTATAATATAATATAGTTATTATTATAGTTAGAATATCTATAAAATTATTATTTATAGAGATTTACTACTAGTAGTAGGAGGCCTCTACTAGTATTATAGGGCTAGGAACTTAAAATTCTACTATTATATATAATACCTCTTTATTTAATACTATTTAAGTATATAGAGATATACCTCTATTAATAATAGTATATAATATATTATTAGGAAAATCTATAGTTAATAATAATTATAATTACTTAAAGAATTAATATTTATATTATTTACTACTAGCGCTAGGTACTAATACTAAGAATAAGTAGTAGGGCTATTTTAATCTAATTAGGACTAGTATATTTTATAATTAAAATAAATCCCTTAATTCCTATCTCTACCTAATACTTCCTCTATATATTATTAAAATCTATTTAAGTATTAATAGTTTATAATATAATAGTACGCGGTATATATATCTTATTATTAATAACTATAATAATAGCTAGAATTAATAATATAGGAAGGTAAATATAAGGTAGTAAAGGTAGAGTAGGTAGTAGAGTTTAATTTAATAGATTATAGTATAAAGGCTCTTTTAAAACTTATATAATATCCTATTAACTACTTTAAATATTAAAGATAAAGAAGAAGACTCTAATAAAACCCTCCTCTAGCGCCCTAATACTTATAATAGTAATAATACTAGTACTATATAAGGCTTAATATATAGTATAAAGAGTTACTACCTAGGTCTTTAAGTAAAGTATAAGGTAGTTAAAGAATTAAGTAAGAATATATATATAAAGTCTTTTATATTAGGTGAAAAGGTAGTAGAATTAGTAAAGAAAGCTAATATTATAGCTATTAATTATACTATTAGGAAGTATAAGAAGTCCTTACTTTATTATAATAAGTCTATATAAGAAAGGAAAAGATAGCTTACTTATTTTTAATAATTTATTATAAATTAAAGGTAAGATTCTCTTAATTATAATTATTATTCTAGTTATTTAATATTCTTAAAGGATTACTACTAGAATTTATATTAAAGTAGTAGTAAAGTATTATAATATATAGCTTACTACGCGTACTATTATTTATACTAATAATAATAGTAGAGACTTAGTATAAAAAGATATTAATAATAAAGAGGCTAAATTAAATAATTTATATATAACTAACTCCCTCTCTAAATAATATACTAATTATATAGATCTAATTTTCTAAGCTACGCGTAAGTAGGACGCGCTTTATAATTAAAAGAGATATAGTATTACTTAGTATTAACCTATAAATTAGTAGATCTTATAAAAGTCTAGCTAATTATAATAGGAATATATAATAAACTTTAAAATAAGTTTATTTATTTATACTTAGCTAGTCTAGTATAAGTTAATATATAGCTTATTATATAAATTAGATTACCTAGATTAATACTTAAATCTAAGATATTACCCTAAGTATTATACTAGTAGCTTATATCTACTACTTATCAAGGTATATTAATTCTATAATTCTAGTTATTATTCTAGTTATCTTTATATATATTACTAACCTAGGTAGAATAGTTAGATTTATAATAAGCCCCTCCCTCTATTATATATATACTTTAGTTATAGAGAAAAGGCTATTTAACGTAATATAGCTAGCTATCTTTAAGACTAGCGTTTTAGTATTATAAATAATATATACTTAGTTAATCTCCCTAGACCTACTTTATAATAGCCTAATAATTTTAATCTAGTAGCTAATAGTTTTAAGCCTAATATAGATATAGCTAATACTATATAAGTATATCTTCTAATTATTTAGGATTTTAAATAGGTACCTTAGGAGTTTAGCTACCTTACGCCTTCTATTAATAGATTATACCTCCTATTATAAGATATAGCCTATTTCCCTATATAAATAGCTACGATTTATAGATATAATAAATTAAAGATTCTCCTTATATTATACTTTTAATTAATAGTTTATTACTATAATTTAGTAATAGGATTTATCTTTAACCTTTTCTAGGTTAGTCTTTATATTAATAATAGACCTCTAAGTATTAAATCTAGTTATACTCTTATATCCCTTTATTTTTTTTCTTTATATTCTTTAAAGTCCTTATAATTAGTCTTCTTATTATTATTATTAATAATTATAGATAAGTTCTACGCTTATAGTTTTTAGATTTATAGTTATTATTCTAATTATTAGTAGTACTTAAAATAATAAAAGGTAATTATAATATAATATAAGTACTATTTAAGGAAGTTATACTTTATATTATTTAAAGACTTATATTATTTTATAGCTTTCTAAATAAGTCTATATCCTTTATTTATATAGTAACTCTCTTTATATAGAATATATATAATTAGGCTACTAATAATTTATTAGTATCTATTATATTAAGAGTTTATAATATAATATAAAATACTACTAAGATTATTAATAACTTTAGCCTTTATAACTTCTTAAAGTATACTTAAAGTAAAGGCTTATATTTATATTAAATATATAGCCTTTTATAGAAGGTTTATAATAACTTCTCTTACTAGATAATTAAATAATAAATATAGTATTACTAGGTCTATTATTTTTTATAGATATTAAATTTCTAGTAATACTTATATTATAACCCTATATTAGTTATAATTAACCCTATCTATATTCCTAATATATATCTAGGTTTTTATTATTATATTATAATTAGCTATCTCCTTTACTTCCCTCTTACCCTTCTTTTAATAGCTTTTTTACTACTTACTATCTTCTAAGGTTACTAATATTTTAATAGGGCTTACCTATTTAGTAGTAGATTAGGTAAATTATTTAATAGATATTTAGTATTAGAGATTATACTATTAAGTTCTATAAGTATACTACTAGTAGATACTTAATTAAAAATAGTAGTATAACTATTAATAGAAAATATAGAAAATATATTATATATTAAATATAGAGGAGAGAAAGAATATAAGGGATTTTAAGAGATTAATATTAATTATAAAATATACTAAAAACTTAGTCTACCTACTAGTCTAGGAGTAGGGACTATAGTATTTAACTAGCTAGGGTAATAACTAGAATTATAACTAGAAAGGTTAAAGCGTAGCTAATTATACTACTTTTAAGCCTCTAATTAAATTATACTTTACTATTACTAAGACTAGTAGTAAAATAGTAGATATAAATACTATAATATAATAAGAGCTTATAAATCCTAACCTAAATTTTTAAATCTAATAGTATACTAAAAATATTAGCTTTATTATATTATCCTTCTCTTTAAATAGTAATACTCTACCCTCTTTTATAATTAAGACTTTTATAAATACTTTAACTACTAATTTAGTAATTAAGGGTAAAAATAAACCCTACTATATCTTTTAATATAAGTAGAAGGATAAGTAGCTAGATTAGTAGGTAAAGATAGTATAAGCTATTAATAATAGATTAAAATCTAGTTATAATTACTATAATATCTATTAGGGTTTAATAAAGAAGTCTAAGAGATAGGAATATTTTTATAAATATACCCTTATCTTTAGTAGAGCTTTATAGCTTATATACTACTATTATTATAAAGTTATTATTTACCCCTTTATAAGCTATAATATTAATAGTATAAGTATCTACCTATTATCTAAAGGATATATTAAGAAATTAGGTCTTAGTACTTTATAATAAATATTAATTATTAATAGTTACTAAGATAAGGTATATTAGTATTATATTTTCCTAGGCTTTAATAAGTAGAATAATAACTAGAATTAATATACTACTATCTACCCTAGAGGAATAAAGATAAGGATATAAGATTAGTATTAAATAGGTAGAAACTTATATATAAAGACTTCTCTAAGTAATTTTAATATTAGATTATAATTATAAGTATACTATTTAATATTACTAATAACCTTAAGATATTATAACTCTTCTACTACTTTAACCCTACTCTTTAAATAGACTTAGTATTTATAATTAAAAATTACCTAATAATAAAGGTTAAAGAGATTAAATAGGGTCTTCTATTAGACTTACCTATTAATAGTACTAAAGTCTCCCTATTATTTAATTATTAATTAGCCTTTAATTATTAATTATATATAATAATTATAACTTTCTTTATTAATAAGGATTAGATATAATATAAGAAACTTATAAGCTTTAAGTATCTTAAAGGTTAATATAATAGCTTATAATTTATAATAGTTATAAATCTAATTATTAGGTAGTATAAGATTAAAGATTAACTTCTTACTCTTAGTATTAATAATATAAGTAATAATACTTTATTATATAATAAACTTATTAACTCCCTTTCTAAAAGCCCTTTTAATAATTTTATTAATTAAAGAGAAGATAATCTTAAGTATTCTTTAATATATATTCTATATATAGTATATATTATCTAATTAATATTAAAAGAGCTACTTAGAAAAGTTTATATTAATTTAACTAATAAAGAATTTTAGAGTAACTAGGTTAATAATAATAAATAGTAAGAAGTTTAAGTAGTAAAGAAGGGTTTATTAATAACCCTAGTTAAGGTAAGATCTTTCTAGTTATTATTCTAGTTATCTTTTAATTAATTAATTAAAGGTATAAAAGATTATAGTCTTTATTAATATAAGTAGTTAATAAAAGGGGCCCTTTTTTAATATATAAAAAGAGTAGTTATAAAAGGATAGTATAATAGTAGTCTTAAATAATAGTATACCTACTACTAAAGAGAGGTATAAGTAGAGATACCCTCTTAAGCTTTTTTTAGGATATTAAAATATATTAGGACTTAACTTTTTATATATTAAAATAAGTATATCTACTTTATAAAGATTTAGAATACTACTTTAATAAAAAATTAGGAGGCTTCCTTAAGCTTATTAATAATAAGTAGTTATAAGTTAGATACTTAATATAACTTATTAGGCCTTTTTATATATTTATATTATTAATAAATAGAGGGAAGGAGGTTATAATATATAATATTTTTACTATTTATAATAAGCTCTTTAATTATATAGAAATAGAATTTAGGTACTTAAAGTATAAATAGGTTTTATAGAAAGTTAAGCTTCTTAAAGCCTTTAAAGTAGCTTATTAGAAGCTTTCTATATATTATAACTAGATATAGTTAGATTTAAGATTTCTTTATAACTAAGTAGCCCTTCTTTATCTAAGTTATAAGAATATAATATTTAAGGGTAGAAATTAGGTTATTAAAACTAGTTAGTAATTATAAGTAGAAGTCTACTAATAAGTACTTAGAAGAACCTTTTAAAACTATTTAAATTATAAAGTAAATAGCTAAGATTAGAGGGCTATATTAATAAGGGGTTATACTAGTTTTAACCTTAATAATACCTTAGAAGCTCTATTAAAGGATTTAAATAATATTATAAAGGACTAGTTATAATAGTATAAGGCTTATAATAAGGTTTCTAGTTATTATTATTATTATTATTAATTTTTTAATATTCTTATAACTCCTTTTACTTATTTAAAATAAAGGTCTATTCTTAAGTAGTAGAAGGCTTTAAAGCCCTAATATCTATTAATTACTTATATAACGCGTAATATCCTTACTATTATAATAGGGGCTATTATATATAAATAATATTTCTTTATAATAAAGAAGTATTATATAAGCTATATATATTATATACCTCCTACTTTTTATACCTTAATAATAATCCTTTATACTAAAAATTAGTAGGGTCTATTTAAATAGGTAGGACTTAATCTAGAAGCTAACTTTAATATATCTAATTAGGTAAAAAGGGCTAATAGTATTCTATATAATATATAAGTAGAAGAAGGTTATCTTAATAGTAGTTAAATTAATAATAGAGATAAAGATAATAAGGGTAATTTAGTAAGTAGGCTATAAGCCCTTTTTATATATCTTAGAAAATAGTATTAATACTTACTCTTACAACTAAGAGGGTAAGTTTATAGTTAGTAAGAGTCTATTAATAATAATATAAGGATATTAAAAAGGCGGAGGTAGGACTAATAATTACTATCTACTAGGGTTTAAGTAATACTATCTAGTAGAACTAGCCTATTATTACTCTCTATAATTACTATAAAGTAGAATAGAAGGGATAAGTAATAGTAGTAAAGGATAGTAAGGTCTAAGAATAAACTAAGTTTATTTAATTAGTAGTAGAAGTTCTTATTAACTAGAATTATATATTAACTTTAGAAAAAGTTTATAATTATTATTCTAGTTATTATATTTACTTAATATAACCTTCTATACTCCTCTTTATAAATACTAAGCTCCTCTTAGTAATTATAAGATATCTTATAAATATCCTATCTTATAAAGAGGTCCTATAAATAACCTATCCTACTAAAAAATCCTATCCTATCCCTATCCTATATTATTATAAAGATATAGGATTAGGACCTAATTTACCTATCCTATTCTACAGTCCTATACTATCCTATATAGGATATCTTATAAGATATCCTATATCTTTCCAGCTCGTATATATAATAAAGCTAAGGAGTACTTAAATCCCTTCTAAAGTATATTAAAGCTAACCCCTATTCCTAACTAGTATAGTAAGAATATCTATAATTACTAAGACTAGATATAATAATATAATATATCTTTTTTATAAACCCTATTTAACTTTACTACGTAGATATTATATATTCTATTTATAATACTAGCGCTTAAGAGTAATCTAGAATAACTTTAAGCTACTTATTTATATTCTTATCTATTAGAAATATTAAGTTAGAAGGATTTTATAAACTCTTTACTAAATTATATTAAGGATCTTATAAATAGGGAGTTAAGCGTATATTAATAGTATACTAATATATACTAATACCTAATATAAGTAATTTATAAATTTAGAATATACTTAATATCTTTAAAGTCTTAGCTTCTTAAAAAGGTTAAAAGTAAGTAGGTAATAAATTTATATATTAAGCTTATTAAAGAGCTCTAAATTACTCTTATAAATTAGGGGTCCCTACTTAATATAAGGGATAAACTCCTATTATTAGTAGTATACTTAAAGGCTAATATTAATAAGACTAGAGGTCTTAGTAAGAAAGGCTAGTAAAATATACTATATAAGCCCTTAGATTATAATAAAGGTAAAAAACTATAAATAAATTAGAATAATATTATAAGAGGAAGAGGAATAGGTAATTATAATAGTAAGAGTAGTTATAATAAGCTTAAATTATATAACTTATTAGATATTACTTATTAGAATTATAATAAAAAGGGCTACTATTTTATTAATTATCCTAATCTACTAAAATAAGGTAGATTTTAAATAAAAGGAAGACGCTTAAATCTTAGTACTATAAATAAATAGGGCTAATATATAAGTAAGGAGTAGGAAAAAGGCTAGAGCCTATTAAAGACTCTGAATTATTAGAGGAGAGGTTATAAGGAGTAGAGGTTAAACCTCTAATATTATACTAATATAAAGTTAAGATAATACTAAAGTATAAGCCTCTTAAGTATAAGGGATATCTTAATTATAGTTCCTAGCTAAATATTATCTTATAAGCTTATACTATTAAAGCGAGTCTAAAACTTATTAAAGATATTAAGTTATTATAACTAGGCTTTATAAATAGTAAGTCTATCTTTTATTATAATATATATAATATAATATATTAAATTACTAATAGTTAGGGTTCTTCTTATTAGTATACCTATATCTTTTATATAATAGATAAGGTAGGACTACTACTAGCTATTAGTAGACTTATATAGTATATAATAGGTATAAAGATTAATATAGATATAAGGAAGTAGTATTTTAGAATTAATAAGTTATTATTCTAATTAAATAACTTATAGTAGTTTATAAAATTCTTAAAGAAATAGCCTACTACTTATATACTTCTTATTTCTAATATTATTAATCTAGAACTTATATAATCAAGACTTAAAGTAGTAGATATTAATAATCTAGATAAGGAATATATAGTTAATTTATATATCTTACCTCTAGAGTTTAATAAGTTCTTAGATATATTCTTAATTAAAGAAGCTAGATATCTACTATCTTATTAAGGAAGTAATTATATTATTAATATAACTAGTAGCCCGCCTTATAAACCCTTATATAACCTATTAAATATAAAGTTAATAGAATTAAGATACTATCTAGATAAAGCCTTAATAAAAGGATAGATTAAGTACTCTAAGAGTCCTATAAAATTACCTATCTTATTTATCTTAAAGAAGGATAGAGGCTTATATCTATATATTAACTACTATAAATTAAATAAGGTAAATATTAAGAATAGATATCCTTTACCCCTAATTAATAAGATATTAAATTACTTAAATAGAGTAAAAGTCTTTATAAAACTTAATCTTAAAGATATATATTATTATATTTATATTTAAAAGGAAGATAAGTAGAAGACTATATTTTATATATAATATAGCTATTTTAAGTATTTAGTAATACTATTTAACCTTATAAATACTCTAATAACCTTTTAAGCTTATATTAATAAGTCCTTAATAAGGTTACTAGATAAATTCTATATTATTTATCTTAATAATATTCTTATTTATATAGAATTATATATAAAGTATAAGGATTATATATATAGAGTACTTAAGCGGCTTTAATAGTATAAATTATTTACTAACTTAAAGAAATATTAATTCTTTATAATTAAAGTAGAGTTCTTAGAATTTATTATATTAATTAAAGGTATTATAATAGATTAGTATAGAGTAGATACTATATAGTTATAACCTAGGTTAAAGAGCTTCTATAAAGTATAAATTTTTCTTAGATTTATAAATTTTTATTATTATTTTATTTATTAGTATTTATAAATTATATTACCCTTAATAGGGCTATTAAAGGGTAGTATAAAAGGTATTAAAATAGGTCCTTTTAGTTAGCTTAATAAAGTAGAGTATATATTTAATATACTTTATTAGGTATTTCTTAATATATTAATACTAAGATACTTTAGTCTTATATTACTTATATAAATTAAGACTAATATATTAGATTTTAAACTAGCTAGTATTTTATTATAACTCTAGGAATTAGATTAGTAGTATCCTATAACCTTTTAAAGTAAGAAAATAAACTTAGTTAAAGAATATTATAAAACTTATAATAAGGAGTTACTTTAATAATTATAGTCTTTAAGTAGTAGAGATATTATCTAGAAGGTAGTTTCTATCTAGTTAAAGTACTTACTAATTATAATAACTTAATAGGTTTTATAAATATAAAGGCCTTAAATAGTTAATAGGTAAAATAAGTAATAAGACTCTTAACTTATAACTTTATTATTAAGTATAAGCTAGATAAGACTAACCTAGCTAATATACTATTAAAGCGCCCTAATTATAAAAGTAAGGGTAGGGTAATAAATAAACTTATCCTTATATTATAGTAAAAGCTATTAATAGTAGTAGGTTTATTAAACCCTATTTTCTATATTATAATTAAAGCCTACGTATTTCTTATACTAGGATAGAGCTTATAATCCTCTAGTAATAAAGGTAAACTTATTATAATATATAATATATATATAAGGTAGTTATAGATACTAGTACTAGTTATAAGATTAATAGTACTAGGAATTATTAATATAACTATTAGAATAATAATTTTAGATAGAGTATATCTATTAAGATATAAGGACCCTTAACCTAGAAATATAAGGAGTATAAGTAAGATACTACTTTAATATACTTATAATATAGCTAAGAAATAGCTTAACCCTATTACTAGAACTATTAGTTATAAATAACTTATTTCCTATTTTCTAGCTAGTATAATAATAGAAAATAAAATAGTATATATTATAACTTAAAAGTCTATAATTAAATTAATTAAAGTACTTTAATAAAAAGATATTTTTATTAACTAGTAACGCGTAGGTAAAATAATAGATAGATAAATTAAAAGAGCTAGTTAATAGATATTTAATAATTAAGGTTTACTTAGATATAATAAGAAATTATATATTTCTAAAGACTTATTAATCTATAAAGAGCTATTAAAATACTATTATAATAACCCCTTAGTAAGGTATTTTAAGCTTAATAAGACGCTTAGTCTCCTTTACTAAAAGTATATCTAGATAGATATAAAGGTAGATATTAAAGAATATATTAATTCTTATAATATTTATTAAATAGTTAAGGTAAAATAATATTAACTATATAATAACTTAACTATACTTCTTAAGCTAACTAGGTTATAGAGGTTAAATATAATAGATTTTATTATAGATCTTCCCTTATATAAATAGTATAAAGGGGTTTATAATACTATTCTTATAATTATTAATAAGTATATAAAGATACTTTACTACCTTCTTATATAAAAGGAGTTTAAGGTAACTAATCTTATAAATATCTTAGTTAAAGAAGTCTTCTTAAAGTATAATACTCCTAATAATATTATATTAAATTAAGGGAGTTTATTTATAAGTATTTATTAGTCTAACTTATACTACTACTTAAAGTTAAATTATAAGCTAAGTATAACCTTCTATTTATAAACTAATAGTTAAATAGAATATTAAAATTAGATATTAGAATATTATTTAAGAACTTATTATAATAATAGATAATTAGGTAGGGTTATTACCCCTAGCTAAATTTATATATTATAGTATAAAGAATATAATAATAGGTTATAATCCTTTTAAACTTTATTATAACTATTAGCCTAAGATTCTTATATATTCTAGGAATAGAAATTATTAATAGAAGGTACTAGATATAAAATAATATATCTAAAAACTTTATAAATTATATAAAGACCTATTAAGTTAATAGTAAGATATATTAGAAATATAGGTAAAGTTTTATAATAGGAAGTATAAGCTAATATCTTTTAATTAAAGAGACTTAGTTATATTAAATATAAAGAACTTAAAGTAAAAGTAAATAAGTAGGAAGCTATTTTATAAGCTTATTAATCTATTTTCTATCCTTAGACCTATTAATAAGTAAGTATATTACTTAGTATTACTATTAATATATATAATCTACCCTATTTTTTATATAACTCTTTTAGAGCTATATATATATAGGTAAGGTAATACCTTTATATTTAAGCTACTACCTCTAAAACTTATTAATAATAATAAGTAGTAGGAGTTAAAAGAGATTTTAAATAAGAAAATAAAGAAGGGTAAACTCTAGTATCTTATTAAGTAGAAGGGATACCCTCCCTAATATAATTAATAGGTTTTAGAAGAAAATCTAGAAGATATATAAGAAATATATAAAGACTTTAATAAAAAGTAAAAGTACTATTATTATAAATAGAAGTTATAAATATTAAGATAGAATTAGTAAAGGTAGAAAATAATATTTAATTAATTACTTAAAAGTAAGTATAAAGAGTAATAATCTCTTTTATCTTACCTATTAGAAGTAGTTAAAACACCCTAGGGGCGCTAGTATATAAGGATAACTTAGGAAAGAAATAAAAAACTATATAATTAGATTAAGAGAAGGGAACCTAGTACTAAATAGTTAAAGCTTACTTAATTACTTATATAAGTATAAGTAGTAAAATATTAGTATACTAGGTACCTACTCCTTATTATTTATATTTATCTTATTCTCTAAGTTAGAAGCTAAGGACTTAAAGCCTATTTAAGGATATATAAGTAATAGTTATAATAATTAATAAATATAATAAAAGTATAAAGAAGTATACCTTAACTTACCTAATATTATAAATACTTATAAGGATTTATTAATATACTTTATTATTTAAAGAATTATAGTTTATACTTTTAATATACTTATTAATTTCTTTTTATTACTAAGATATACTATCTATAATATAGTTATAAGAAGCTAGCTTAAAGTAGATAGTAATTATAATATTTATAAGGGTAATACCTACTAATTAAAGCTTTAATTTATCCTTTAAAGTATCTAGATAATCTATATTATTAATTAATTAATAAAGCTTAATTACCTTATTATAAACTAGGATTATATTATTAGAGATCTAAAAGTTAAGTAATTAATATATATTATAATTATAAAAATAATCTAAAAATATAAGAAAAACCTATTAATTTATAATTATAATAGAATTTTAAATAATAGTTATATTACTTAAGTACTATCTTTTTACTATTAATAAGTATAAATATACTATTACTTATACTATTAATATATATACTAAGTATAATATAATTATAAGTACTTATACTTTATAAGTCCTTTATTAATATAATAGATATATCTCTTATATATATCTTATTTAAAACGGGGAACTCCTTAAGAACGCGTAGTTAGGGAAGTAGGTATAAGAATAATATACTACTTTATATTAGCTACGCGTCTAAATTATAACTAAGTACTTACCTCTATAAAAGAGGAATAATAAGTAGGTATAATTAGATTATTATCTAGGCTAAATAGGTTATTAATACTTATAATAAAGTTAGGGTAAGAAGTAGGCTTAGAAATAGACTTATATAATAGAGGAGTAGGCTTCTTAATAAGATCTTTAATAGGAATCTTTATAAGATTTATAATAAAAATTTCTACTAAATCTTTATTTATTTAACTACCTAACTAGGTATTAAGATCTACTTTAACCTTTATTATAAGAGCTAGGCGTATTATATATATTTTATATTAGATTAAGTTATATTATATTAGTTATATTTATATAAAGAGCTAATAAATTAACTTATAAATAATATCTAAGATATTAAGATATTAGATACTATATTATATAATTAGCTATTATTATATATATTATATATATTATATATATATAAGAAGAGAGGGTATTAAATACTTAAAAAGATATTAATAATAATACTAAGGTATTAAGACTATATTAATATAACTATTATTATTATTTATAAAAAGTTATTATATATATTATATATACCTTAGAATATAATATCTACGCGTAATAGATAGTTATATTATAATATAGAGTTATAAGTATTATACGCTATAACTATTATATATAATATAATCTTACTCTATTAAATTCTTTTCCTTATATCTTATAATAGGTTTAAAGGTTTTTATTAAACTTAAAAAAATAGCTCTTTTATATTAAACTTAAGGATAAGTTTCTTTAAGAGAGGAGGTAATTATTATAACTAACTAAATAGGTTATATAATATATACGCTTAGTATATATTATATCTTTATATTAATTTATAAGGGGAAATAATATATAAGGCTTACTAGACTCTTTAAGGGGTTTATTAGATTCCTTATAAAATAATTTTTAGATTTCTTAAGAATTAGTCTTACTATAAAAATAGACTAATTTTATATTACTATATAACTCTTATAATTTATAATTATAATATATATAAGAAAATAGCTAGTAAATTAAAGGTTTAAATACCTACTCTTAAAGAGTTAAATACTTTTTACTATTTATAAAAGCTTTTTACTTCTCTAAGTATTCTTTATTATTTTAATAAGTAATATTAATATTACTAAAGTCTCTTATAACTCTTATAATAATTTAACTAGGATGGATTTAAGATGGAAATTAACGGCGGCGAGCTTATAAAGCGACGAAGCGTTTAAGAAACGCGGATAAATAAACGATAGTCCTAGGGACCCTAATAATAGCTACTATAGCGGTAGTAGTACTAGTAATAGGGGTAGTAGTAGCGGTATTAGAGGAGGACGTAAGGGAACGCGTGGTAGTTTCCTAGTAATTTAATAATAACTAGTAACGCAGGAACAAGCATTTTAGGTATACTATAATAGAGGTAATACGCGGGGAAGAGATAGGAAGAAGGATACCTATCCTTTTATAATAGCGGGCGGATAGTTAGTAGTCGCGTTTAGAATAATTACGGCGATATAAGATATACTATATAAGGATATTAACGCGTTATAATAGGCGATAATAAAGGCCGGCCTAAATTAAATCAAGGCTATATTAAGAGGGATCTAGTAGGATAATAAGTACTTTAAGGAAGAGTAGAAATATAACGCGTAAGGCCTATATAACCTCTCTAGTATATCGAATATATCGAGTATATCTCACGTGCCTAACGCGTATATACGATTAGGACCCCCCTCTTATACTAGGTTATAGAGCTAGGTAGCGTTAATACTAACGACGCGAACCGTAAGTAGCTAGAACCTCTACTTATAAAGCTAGGTAGATACACGCCGTATAACGCAGCTTCTTATTACGCTAATAGATAGTACGGAGAGAGACTCTACGAAGGATATAACGAGCGAGAGGATTATTACCGCTTTTTAATTACTTAAATACCTAGATACTTCGAAGATTATTACTTCGAGGAGGTTAAAAAGCGGGGATATATAGCTAGAGATAGCCCGTATAAAGGATAGGGAACGCCTTGAAAAGAACCTAAGATGGGTTAAAAAGACGTAGTACTTAGTTATAATAATAAGGAAGTTATTCGGGGTAATAGTACACGGTATAAAAGCCTCGGTCTTTAATACCGAGGACTAGGGCGCTATAAAGGAGAGGATCGAGCGGGATAACAAGGTCTTATATAATAACCTTAAGGTAGTTTTAACCCGCTAGTTAATTAGGTCCTATTAGCTAATAAAATTATATTCGTCTCTTATAATCTTCGTAGTTATACCTAAGTCGGTAGATACCTTAGTAAGGTAGGGGCTAGTAGAAGCTAAGGAGCTGAAGACGGTTAAGAGGTACGAGCCGAAGGCTCGTATACTCTAATACTTTAACTGCTAGGGGTATAACTATATAGCGCGTAGATACTCTAATAGGACGTCCTATATAAACTATAGGAAGGAGCACGATATAAGGAGCTATAATAATAAGGAACACGGTATATAAAGGCACTATATAGCCTATAAGAAGCCTAGATACTCCGCTTAAGAGAAGGGATATTAGATACGGATAAAGGAGAAGTATCGGGCTTTATAGAAGATTATTATAAAAGCACCGTTATACGGTATATAACGAGAAATAACGAAGTAGATAATAGTAGACGCCGAAGGCTTCACTATAATCAGGCCTAAGAAGAGGAAGGCGGCAACCGACTTATTATTAAGTAGTAGGACCCCGAGCGGAAGTTAGGGACCTAGGGTTACCCCTAGGTTAAGGGTAGGGAGGCCGCCGATATTCGCTTCACCGAGGTTCGCCGCGACCGAGCTAGGGTAGACTACTCTAGAGATTATAGCCCGCTCGACTATAATAAGGGATATTAATATACTTATAAATGGTTTAAATAATAAGAACCCGCTCGGGAGTCTTAGTAAGCTAAGTATATCTAGTATATTAAACGTATTAAGTATATCTAGTATTAAGTATACCTAGTAAACTAAACATATCTAGTATATTAAACGCATCCTTAGGCACGTCGAGCCTACTAGACGTGCCGAATATATCTAGTATATCGAACGCGCTAAGATACTAGAATGGTAGTGTAATAGAAATGGAAGTAGACTTAAACGTATAACTTGAAGCGGATATCTAAGATACTAAGCCTAAAGATCTTATAGTATAATATCTGAAATGAACTTAGTATAATAACCGCCCTATTAGCGGATAAGCGGGTACAGGATATTAATATCCTAGTAATCTAGGAACCGTGCTATAATAATAGGAATAAGTCCTCTTATAACCCGAGCTCTAGTACCTTCCACCTAGGGTATAGGGCTAGGAGGGATATACGTACATGCTTCTATATTAATAAGAGACTCGATATAGAAATATAGGAGGTTAGCTATATATCACGCGATATAATAGTCTTAACTCTATAAATAGGTAGAGGGGCTATTCGGGTTTATAGCGCGTATAATCTAAGCCTATTATTAGTTATAAACGATAATCCTTTATATATCCCTAATATAAAGGAGCTTAGTAATACTAGGGAGCTTATCCTCCTTAGGGATTTCAACCTCTACTACCTAAGTTAGAATAACCCTAGGAGGTTCTTATACTACTTAGAGGTAGATAAACTAGCCGAGCTTATATTAGGACGGGGAATAGAGCTTCTCCTACCGGAGGGATTAGTTATATAGCAGGCGCGCGGTTAGGAGAGCGCTATTAACCTAATATTCGCGATACTACTCCTATTAAACGCGACTATAGAATATAGGGTCGCCCCGGAATTATAATATAGGTCTAACTATCTACTAATCCTTATAATATTAGATATATAGGCGCTAGACTAGCTAGAAGTAAAACGGCGGTTATAGAAGACGGCTAACCCTAAGGAAATAGAGAAGGGTGCCTAAGCCCTAGACGTAGCTCTTTATATAAGACCCCTGTAAATAGTAGCGGAGGTTAATAAGTACCTAGAATAAATACTCCAGGGGTTTAAAGAGATTATCGAATAGGCTATCCTATAAGTAAAACCAGGCGGGCGGGCTAAATTATTCTAGAACCTAGAATACGCGCGGACTACCCGCTAGGTACTAGCCGCTATAAGAAGCTTTCGGAAGGACCTTAGCGCGCTAATAAAAGAGACCTAGCGCCGAATAAGAAAGGAGAGGGACAAGGCTATTACTAGAGCAAAGACCCTATACTTCTGAGAGGGAGTATATAAGGCGGCGGAGTTATTAAAGGGTATATAGAGTCTAGCTAAGTAGGTATAAAACGATAGTATACGGTTATAACCGCTACCTAGGTTCCCCCTATTAAGTATAAGGGATAGTAGACAGGCTAGAACGTTTAATAAGAAGGTATCTACGCTCCGCGAAACCTTCTTCCCTCTACCCCCTTAAGCGGATCTAGAATATATTATAAAGGTAGTCTACCTAGATCTAATCTATAATAACGACGAGATTATAGAGTATAAAGTACGTAAGGCTATCTATCGCCCGGCCTAGAATAAGGCGCTAGGCCTAGACGGTATACTAAATAGGTTTATTTATATAATCTCCGGGGGACTCCTAGGTAAGATTACCTACCTGTTTAATGCGTGTTTCTAGTTAGGATACCACCTAAAAGAGTTTAAAAGGGCTAACACGATAATCCTTCGGAAGCCGAAGAAGGAGAATTACGCGGAACTAAAGTCGTATCGACTAATAGCGCTATTAAATACGTTCGGAAAGGCCCTTAAGATAGTAGTTACGGGGAGACTAAGCGACTATACTAAAGACTATAACCTCTTGCCCCTAGAGTAAATAGGGGCTAGAAGAAAACGGTCTTGCGAGATAGCGCTTAAGACTATTATCAACGCTGTTTATATAGTCTAGGACTATAAGAAGAATAATATAGCTAGCCTACTATTATTAGATATCGCGGGAGCCTTTAATAACGTCTCGTATTAGAGGCTCCTTTATAACCTTAGGAAGAAGGGAGTACCCGCGCGAATTATTAACTAGACGGGGAGCTTCTTTATAAATAGGTTTATATCCTTAACGTTAGGTACTAGGACGAGCGTAGTAGAGCAGGTAGAGATAGGTATACCGTAGGGATTACCGATCTCGCCTATACTATTTCTATTCTTTAATACCCCCCTTATTAAGGCTTATTCTAGGACTAACCTTCGGCTCTAAGTAGGTAGGTTTATCGATAATATCTACCTCCTAGCATACGGTAATACTATAGAGTTAAACTATAAGACCTTAAAACGCGCTTACTAGCTATACCTAGAATAGGCGAATATATATAAGGCTAACTTTACCCCGTAGAAGTATAAGCTAATCTATCTTTCGCGGCGACTACGCTAATTTAAAATATAGGTAGTAGTTAACTTAGGCTCGGTAGTTACTAGACCTAAGGCGGAAATTCGGGTCCTAGGCCTTTATATCGATAGGAAGCTCCGCTAGGGCCCTTATATTAAAAGAGTCTAGGTAAAGATAGTTAATTAAGGGTTAGCGCTATTAATAACCGCGGCTTTAACGTAGGGTACTATACTAAGCCGAGCTAGGCAGGTATATAGTATAGTCGTCAGGCCGGCGATAATATACGCCGCATCTGCGTAGTATATACTAGGAGGTCTTCGCGACGCGAAGAAAATATATATATAGAAGCTCGAGGTTATCTAGAATAACTACCTGCGGAGGATTCTAGGGGCCTATAAAGCTACGCTAACACGAGTCCTCGAGGTAGAAGTATATATTACGCCTATATAGATAACTCTCGATGGCGCGGTCCTCCGGCATTATACCTAATAAGGAATATACCTAGTAATAAGGATTAGGAACGCCCGTATTAGGAGGAAACTACGACCGAAGAGAGGTAGAAGGCTAGTAGCTACTAATATAGCCGCTAAGAAGAAAGGGGAGTAGGTACTCCGGTCCCTCGGCCTTAATAACTAGAAGGAACTCGAGTGAAGCGATAGTAGCCGTTATAAGGAGAAGATTAAGGATAAAATACGCCGCTAGTTAACCGGGCGGCGGGTTAGAATATAAGACGATTATAAGGCGAGGTTTAATAAATATAACCCCCCTAGCGTCTTCTAGGTTAGAGGTCTATAGAATAACCGCCTCAGCCTTTATAGTAAGCTCCTAAAAGCCGAGAGCTTAGTACTTACCTAAGCCCGTATAACGAGAATTAGACTTACAGATTTCCTATATAAGGCTAGGGTCCTAGGCTTCTCGTCACCTAGCTACGGATGCGGGTATAGGAGATAGGATATAAAATATATCGTTATAAGTTACCTAGACTATACTAGTTAATAGTAACTCCTTATTAATAGGGCGGGTATAAGCGACCTCCGAGCTATATTAATATCGGTTAGTAAGGGCCCCTAAGCTATATTATAATGGCTAATACAGATAGGCTTACTACCCTAGTTCTCGCTAGCGGTGGTATAGCTATATACCCCTCGGGTCTAGTATATCTCGCGTATCGAGCATGTTTAACGCTCTTACCCCCCTCCTTCTTCCTCCCTCCCTTACTACCTAGCTATTAGGCTAGGTATTATAGTACGTCGCAGCTTTATATATATACATTACTTTATTTATACTTATTATAGATATAATACGCAGGTAAATAAAGACGAAGGATACTAAGTTAAAAAATAGTAAGGGTTTTTATCTAGTATATACGATTTCCCTTACGTAAAGTATCATCTATAGAAGCCCGTAATTACCTCTATAGTTTAGTAGACACGAGTATAAATTCAATTAATTAATTAAGTAATATAAATTATTTATTAATTTAGATATAAGTAAGAAATCTAACTTTAAAGCTATTATTTATTATATTATTAAAGATATCTAGGAATAAGGCCCTTCTTCTACTATTATATTAATAGGGCTAATACTACTTAAGTTCCCTAGGTAAAAATTATAGTAACCTATTTTATTTCTTAGTTATTTACTTACTAATACTAAGACTAGATATTAGCCTACTAAGCTTAAAATTATAGGATTAGTATAAGTTATTAAGACGGTTTATTATATAATTAAGGTTATATAGAAGCCTACTATAATTATTTATATAGACTATTTAATAACTATCTTAATAGTAAGGTAAATAAGTTTAAATATAATATTAACTAAGAAACTTAATCTCTACCTTATTAGAGTATTAGAATATCTTTAATATTTTTACCTAGATATTTATTATAAACTAGGTAAGGTAAATATAATACCTAATACCTTATCTAGACTAGTAAGCTATAAATATTATTATTAATAAGATATTAAAGGTAAAATAAATATCTTATTTATAAAATACTTCTCTATTAACCTTATTAATATAAGTAATACCTTTTAAAATTAGCTAATTACTAGTTATTAAGGTAAACTTTAATAGATAAGAATAATTAAGATAGTTAGGTAATATAAGGACCTTTATAACTACCTTAGTATATAAGCTTATTAATTAGGTTTTATACTTTAGAGATAATAAATAAGGGCTATATTTATATATCCCTACTATTATAAAATTAGAAGTATTTAAGTTTATATATAATAAATTAGGACACCTAGATTATACCTATATATATAAAAGGCTAATAGAGGGTTTATATATCTATAACTTATCTAAGAAGCTTTATAGATTTATCTACTATTACCCTTAATATTAGTATAATTAGATACTATAATATAAGCTATATAAGTTATTATAACCTATTTTAAAACCTACTTAGGTATTTTATATAATTACTATTAACTTTATTCTAGTACTTCCCTTAATTATAAAAGGCTTTAATAGTATCTTAATAATTATATATAAATTTATTAAAGTAATTACCCTTATTCTAAGTAAGATAATATAAATAGTAAAAGATTAGGTAGTAAAGTTACTTAATAGATTAGTTAATATTAACTAAGACTTACTTTAAGTAATAATCTTAGATTAAGATTAGAAATTTATAATATAATTATAATAAACTATTTTTTATTATTTAAAAGTTAATTTACTTTACTTAGTAGCCTAGTACCCTTAGATAGATAGTTAATTAGAATAATTATACTAAACTACTAAAATAGTACTTTAATATTATATTACTACTATTAAATATAATTTACTATAACTATCTATTCTTCTAAGGATAATAGTAGCTCTTAATAATTCTACTAAGTATATATCTATAAATAAAACTCCTACTAAAGTACTTTATAACTTCTAGATAAGAGAGGTACTAGACCTACTAAAACCTAATATAAAGGTTATAACTACCTTAATAATAAGGGCCTTATTACCTTATATAAAAGTACCTTAAATACCTATCTAAATACCTATTATTATAAGAGAATATAAACTATCTTATATTAATATAAAAGATACTATTACTTTTACCTTACTTATAATAAAAGACTATTATAACCTAAAGTATATAGTAAGGTTCTTTAATATTAATAACCTTATAAACTTATACTTATATAAGGGCTTTAAGGTTTCTAGTATTATATTTAAAAAGCTTAGTCCTTAGTTTATTAGACCCTTTAAAGTCCTTAAATAAATAGGATATCTAGCTTATAAGTTAGAATTACTAGATATAATATATATTTATAATATTATCTTAATAGCCTATCTTAAACCTACTACTAATCTAGTTAATAATCTGTATTAATACTACTACCTACCTACCCCTTCTATTATTATTAATAGAGATATTAAATATAAATTAAAAACCTCTTATAAAAATATTATATTTACTATACCTATAACTAATCTACCTAATACCTTACTAGATAGCTTAGATATAGGCTTAAAGATAATTAGGAGATACTAGATTACTACCTATTAAATATACTAGACCTTATCTAGGGATAAAAGGAAGTAAATAGTCTTAATATAAAAGCTAATAAATAAGTTAGTAATAATAATTATAATATATAAGTAAAATTTCTTACCTTATAAGATTATCTCTTTTACTTTAAGTATATATATAATTAAGGTATATCTACTAATTCCTAACTTATATTACTATTAGGATAATAGCTTAATTTATTATAAGTATTTATTATAGATATTAACTTATTATTACTATTATTAATAGTACTTTTTACCTAGTATATCTTCCTTATAAAAGGCTTTTATACCTTATATACTTAGGTAGAATTCCTATATATAGAGAATATTATCTTCTCTTTATATTCTAAACTAGTTATAATAATTAAATAGTATTTATACTACTATTCTACTTAGAGATAAGATAACTAGGTAGAGTTACTTTATCTTATAAAGTTTATATATAACTATATAAAGTATATTAATATTAAGCTACTTTTATATAAAGTACTTTATAAGTATTTACTTAAATTAAATATAAAGCTCTTAAAGCTATTATTTAGAGAAATCTTATTAATAAGAAAAAGAATTAAGTTACTTTAAAAAAGAAGGGAAGGTTTAAAGTAATACTTATATTAAATCTAAGTTATATAAATAGAGTATATAAATAAGTAATAAATATAAGTATAATATAATATAAATAATTATATCTTATTAAATATAAAATATATTAAATTAATATAAGTAAATAAAAAAAATATTATTATTTAAAGCCTTTTAAAGTCTTTAATTATATTAATAATTAAGTATATAAGTTATAATTATTTAATATATTTTAGATATATAATATATTTTAGATATATAATATATTTTATATTTTACTTATAAAGTTATATAAGAGTAATAATAAAAGTATTATAAAAGTCTTATAAATAGAGCTTATAATTAATAAAAATAAATAGGAAATTAAAATTATTCTTAATTATAAAATCTTATATAATAAACCTTAATATTTAATTAAGTAAAAGGGTTAGTCTTATAATTATAATTAATAGTTATATAAATAAGACTTAATTAATATATTAAATATACTTAAAAGATTTAAGAAAGATTACTTAAAGATATAAAGTTTATATTATATAAAGGAAAAGAAGTTCTATTATTATTAATAAAAAAGAAAAAATAGCTTATATAATTATATCAAGGGTATTATAATAAAAGGCTACTAAGTAGTAGTAGTAGTAGTATTAATATTAAACTTATTATTAATAGTAGTAGAAATCTCCTCTTTATTACCCTCTTCTTTATTCTTTATAATAGAAGGAAGGCGCTTTTATATTATATTAGTAAGGCTTTAATAAGGCTTTAAAAGGGGAGGTAGAGTAGTATATATATATATTAATAGAGGATATTAAGAATACCTTTAAAGGCGTTTATAATATAAATAGTAATAGTAGAGTCTACCCTAATAAGAGTAATAATAGTAGAGGGAGTAAAGGAGGTATAATATAAGTAGTAGTAGTAGTATTAATAAATAAGTCTATTAAATACTTATTAAAATCTAATAACTTAAAAAAGATTAAAACTACCTTTAAAGGTAATTATAATATTAGAGGATTATAAATAGTATATATAAGAGTAATAAATAAAGGCTAGAGTCTCTTATTAATATTTTATATTAAGATCTTTATAATAATTTTATCTTATTAAGCTAGAAGAGGTATATATATAAAGTATATTATTAAAAAAGTAAATAAAACTTTAATTAAAAATATTAGACTTATAACTCTTTAAATTAAACTTTAATATATTAAAGGTATATTATATAAGATAATATAAGGATAAGTTATAAGTAACTTAATAAAAGAGATTAGATACTACTATTATAAATACTAGAGGGGGTAATAAGAGCTTTCTTTTAATTAATAGTAAGGGTAAGTTAATTATTAAAGTAATACTTATAAAGTAATTACTAGGAGTATAAAGAGATATTATAAGATATAATAAGGATAATAATATAAATAAGATTTAAAAAAGGACTTAATATAATTAATAAAAATAAAGATATTATAATTTAAAAAAAGAATATTAGAGTTATTTAAAAAAGGTATACTTTAAGTATTTAATAAACCCTTAATAGTAATAATTTCCTATTTACTTTAAAATACTAAGACTTTTAAATAGTTTTATAATAAATTAATAAAGAAGTATAAGAAGTATAATAGAAATATATTATAATATATAGGTTAATATAAGAGTCTTATTTATAATTATTATAATTATACTTAATTATATATCCTTTAAGGCTTAGCTTAAGGGATCTTAAAGGTAATTATATAATTATATCCTTATTAAAGTTATATTATTATATAAAGGAAGTATCTTTAATAGATTATAACCTTTAATATTCTTAAGGCCTAGGAGCTTAAATAGAGAGATAATTATAAGAACTAATTATAAGAGCTAGTTAGAAATATAATACTATTATTATTATAATATTTATAATATATAATAATATTATACTACCCCTTTTCTTATAATATATAAAGGAGGGAACTCCTTTATAAGAGAAGGATAGTAATTAGTCTTACTATTAATAAGAATAGAGAGTTCTATATATATATATATATATATATATAATACTTATAATACTTAATAATTATATTATTATATAATATTCTTAAATATAAATATAAATATAAATATAAATATAAATATAAATATAAATCTTCTTTACTATAATAGAAAATACTAGAATTAAGACCTTAATCTTATTATTACTTATTAGTTAGTTTATAAGTACCCTAGATTCCTTTCCTAGACTAGTATAAATATTAGAACTCTAATATTTCTTTATATCCTATCCACCTATATACTAATACTTTGTAATATTTTCTATTTAAATAAAGTTATATAATATCTTTTTAACTATCTAATACTTTAAAAATAATAAAAATTAATATAGTAATTTAAAAGATATATCTAAATAAATAGTTTTACCTACTAATATTAATCTAACTATCTAATATCTTAGTATAACTCTACTACTTAATTAATTTTTTCTTCCTACCTTATTTTTATTATTTAATACCTTATTATAGATATTATTCCTCCCCCCTATAATCTATACCTTATAAGCTATATTAATTATCTTTAAAGTATATATTATTACCCTTCTTATATTAAATATATCTCCTCTAGCTCCCTATTAATACCTTTTAAACGCGTAGCTCTTTCTAAGCTAGACTCTAATACTATTAATAAGAGGCCTAGATCTTATAAGAGTAATAGTATAAGGCGTACTAGACGCCTAAAGAATATTAATTTAGGAACCTAGGTTAGATCTAGGAACCTATTAGTAAACCCTAGATATATTATATTAATATAACCTCGCCCTAGAGAAATACTATTAGGTACTTACCCTTATAACTACCTTAATAATAGTATTACTTCCTAGTAGTATATAGCCCTTACTAATATAACTATTTAAGTAGTTATTCTACTAAGGGACGCCTAGTAACCTACCCCTCTAGCCTAAGCGCCTTAATAAATTACTCCCTAGCCTCCCTCTAAATATAATTAAAGTACCCGTTACTAGTATACTTAATAAGGGGCTAATATAAAGGATAATACTAAGTACTAACCTCCTATCTAATAAGGCCTGTACTAACGGTAGTATTATATATATTAGTAGTAGATACTAGATTAAAGATATTAAGTATATAGGGATCCTTATATAGTAAGATATATAGAGCTTTATAAGGTTAATAAATTATTTAATATTATTAGTAATATATACCCCTGTTATAATATACTATTATAGAAAAATAAATATAGTAACTTAGGGGATAGTTAATAGCTATATTATAATAGTAGGAAGAATAATTAGCTATCTCCTAACTAGTTATATAAGCTAGCTAATATTAACTTATTACTTAAGAGACCTTAAAAGAAGGTAGAGCTTAAGGTATAATTTATTAATAAATTACTTAGTAATATAAATAATATTATTATTAATAGATAGTTTATAAGAAGGAGGATTATATATAATAAAGAGTTTTTATATAATATTATTAGTTATAATAATTATCTGTCCTTTACTAGCAAGGATATAATTAATATTAATACCTATATTAGTTAAACTACCTTCTAGATCTAAAGGTCTATTTATTATCTAATAGGTCCTCTTATTACTAATAATAGCCTTAAGCTAAAATTCGCCTAGATCTATATACTAGATAGTATATAGGAGTAACTAGATATTTACTATTAATATTTTAATAATCTAAATTAAGATACCCTTACTTCTACTTAATATACCCTCTAGTCTATTAACTTATATATCTAGGGGTTTAGATCCTATTATAACTGCTTTAAGAAGGATAAATTATAATATCCTATTAATATTATAAGTGTCTATATCTAATAGCTAAATCCTAAATAATAGGATAAGGGTACTTATAATTAGCCTACCTTTATAAAAGTTACTTATATTATAATAACTCCTAATAATATTATAAGAGGTTAGATTAAGTAGGATATCTATATTAAAACTATTAAGGGGGGCCTTATATTAATTCCTAACTAGTATCCTTCTTATATAGCCCTCTAATATCCGCTCCTATTTCTATTTAGTAAATAGTTATAGTATAACTACCTCCTATTAGCTAGCTATTAACTTCTAGGTAACTATCTACTATATATATTGTAATAGAACTATATTACTAGTATACTTACCTAGTATACCTTAATTAGTAGTAATAATAAACTAGAGTAAGAAGAGGGTAGTAACCCTAAGTAGGAACTAGACTAGTATATTACTAGTAAGTATATACCTTAGGGTTATAATAGGTCTTAGTAAGTAATAAGATAATTATTTTATATAAAATAGATATAAGTAAGACTATTTAATATATTTCCCTAATTATTTTCTAGACCTAAATCTACTTAGTTATAAATAGTTCTAAATAATTTAGATCTTAGCTAGGAGATAGTTAATATAATTTAAATAATCTACTAATTAATATCTAGATCTAGCCTAATTCCTTTAATTATACTATTAATAGTAGATATTTATTTAGCTACTAGGCTACTAATATCTAGATATTAGTAGAGCTTAATAATTTAAATTAGTATTATTAGAATTAATAGATTATTTAAGCGGACTACTACTCTAGCTTAATAGATAGACTTAGTACTAATCTAGATATCTCGCTTAAAGATATTAATAGTAAGGTAACTATCCTCCTATTAATAATACTAGGAAGCCTACGTACTATAAAAGTAAGAATATAAGACGCTATAATAATAGTTTAAAGAAGGGGTAAACCTAATTTTTTTATTACCTTTATATATAATTCTAAGTAGCCTAATATTTAGAGCTTACTAGTATCTAGTTAGATACTAGAGTACTATTATAACCTAATTACTCGTATCTTTAATTAGAAGCTCTAGGAATTAATAAAAGACCTCCTTAAGTAATACGTCCTTAGTATTTATATAGCCTACTATTATATTATTAAGTTTTAGAAGTAAGGTCTCTTATATACTTATATTCTCCTTATTATATAAGAAGAGGATTAGATCTAGATAGTTAGTAATATTAATAGTATTATTTAAGTATTTATCCCCCCTTTATAATAGGGTAATATATTATATAAGTTAGTCTTATAATATATAGTTTATAATTACTATACTAGTATTCCTAGTAATAGATATTTTAGTTAGAAGAAGAATTATTATAATAAGGTTTTTCTAAAGGATTTTTACTAAGAGATATCTATTATACCTAATAGGAATTATCCTTTCTATAAATATCTAGTTAGCTCCCTTAAACCTAATTCCTCTATTAATAATAGATAAATTATCCCTTATAACCCGTATCTATTAAAGAAATATAGTACCTATATTAATATTAAGATCTACGGCTTTATTAAGTCTATTTTCTATCTATATAAATATATTTATAAGGGACCTAATTAGGCTAATATCTCCCTTACTAGGAATTATACGCGTAATAATAATAACCCCGCTCCTAATAGCTAGCTGTAATAGTAAGGGGAGTTAGTAGATAAGATTATAGAGTATTAATTTACTTACTAGATTAGGTCTATTAAGGCTATCTAGAAGATACTCTTATTTAGTATAGATATTATAAAGCCTTATATTAAGTATTTATAAATCTACCTACTAGATTAATAGTATACCCTTTTTAAGCTAGCTAATAACTAGGCTACTAATAAGGCTACTAAATAAAAGCTAATAGATAGTAATAAGCTTGATAAAACTATATTAATAGAGTTTTTTAATATAAACCGTCTTACTAAGGAAGCTTATAATAATAGTTAGCTATTATCTTTTATAAAATAGAATAGGAAATATCTAGCTATTATAAGGGATCTACTTAATTATCTATACACGGATTTTCATAAGTTCTTTACCTAGAATAGAAGAAATAAATAATAGAAATTATATAAAAAAGGTAAGACTCTTAAGCGTATTAATTTTATTAGTCCTAAAACTAAGGATCTCTATTATTACTAACTACTCCTCTATTATATTAAGGGGGCTATATTATTTAATAATCTCTAGATAGTAGATAGCTAGCTAATAAGATAGAAGGAGGCTTATATAAAGCTTAGGTTAACTAAAAATAATAGATATACTAATAAGATCCTTAATAAGGGAAAGGATTTTTAGGGAGGTTATAAGCTACGTAGTCTTTTTATATTAATATTAGTTAAACTCTAACCTACTAACGCCCTTATATTATAGAATAAGTATAAGGAGTATATCTTTAATAACTACTTATACCTCCTATAATAAGATTTTTTAATACTTTAAATACTAGATAATTACTATAAGTAATAGTTATTTACTAAATAGTATACCCTTTACCTTATTAATAGCTAATTAGAATATTAATTAACTACTAAATATACTAAGGATCTAGCCTAATATAGCCTACCTATTCTAACTATCCTATTTAATAATTTTAATAATATTTTAAATAGACTTTTATAGGAAGAAATATCTTACTAAATTACTCCTAATAAGGCTAAGGTCTTATAAAATATACTAAATACTAACTAATACTATACTATTAATTAGATTATTACCGCTATTAACGCTAATATTAATAATAAATTTAGGGCTCTAGGTATACTATTCTTCCTTAATAGTACTAGGGGGACTAGTAAGATAATAGTTTAAAATACTATTATAGAAAGGCTACGTTCCTAGTAAAAGGTTACTCTAGTAGTAGTATCTTCTAATATTATATTAATACTATTATAGGGAGGTTAGATAACTTACTTATAGTTTAAAATACCCCTAGACTCTAATACTACCTCTTTATATAGGATTAAGAAGGGGACTAATCTTACTAAGCTAATTAAGTAAGCTTATATTATCTTTTAGGATAAGTCTCTTATATAGAGTTAGTATAATATAGAAGCTATTAATTATAGCCTTTAAGATATTTATAATAATAACTAGGCTTATTTTAGGGGTAAGGTAGTCTACTTTTATAGAGACTTCTAATAAATACTCCTAGTTATTCTAGGAGGATCTAGTAGCTAGGTTATTAAGGCGTATCTTTAAAAGGCCTATTTCTAGAATAAGATTATATATTTAAATCTTACTATTAATAAGTAACTTAATAATCCTAACTTAATAGATACTATATATTATAAAATAGGACTCTTTATAAATAATCTCCTTACTATTAGTAATAGTATTAATATCTAGAAAAGTCCTACTACTAATAAAGACGTATTATATTAAAAATATAGTTATCCTCCTAAAAACTATATTAATAATTTAGTTAAGAATATTTATACTAATATTAAGATAAATATCTCTTAGAGGATTTATCTATTAGAATAGGCTATTCTTATTATTATTAATAAAGATATTACTAGTATTAATACTAAGATAATATCGCGTATCTCTAGTAATATAATAATATACTAGAGTATTAATTATACTATATTAGAAGAAGATAATAAACTCTTCCCCCCTAAGTACTTTTATAGGTTCTATAAACCCTCCCTACTATCTTATAAGTTATATATTAAGCTAGGCGTACTAGTTATACTACTAAGGAACTTTAATCCGCTATATCTATATAATAGGATCTAATTATAAGTAATAAGATATAGTAAGTATATCTTTAAGGGGGAGATTATAGGTAGTACTTATAATAGCGAGAAGGTAATACTATTTAAGACGCTATTATAATCTAAAGAAAATAATAGGTAGATTCCTACTCCCTTTATCTATAAGTAGTACTCTATCTAACTAGTATTTACTATAACTATTAATAAATTATAAGGCTAATTAATAAAGTATATAGATATTAACTTATAGACTAGGCCTACTTTTAGCTATAATTAGCTATATATAACTCTATTATAGGTAATAAGATAGAGAAACCTCTATATTATTAGGCCTAAAACTCCTAAATATATATCTAGCTAAATAATAAGAAATATTATATATAAGTAGGTACTATTAGATAATAGGTAGACTACCCCTAATATATTAATTATAACTTATTATTAACGCCTAGATCCTATTAATAGCTACTTAGTAGCTTATAAGAATATTAATTATAATATTAGAAGTATAAAAATAGCTTAATACTATACTTAGCTATATAGTTATATCTTTATATTAGATTATAATATTAGACTTTCTAATAATAAGAATAAGCTATTCTACTATTTAATTTATTAAATACTACTAGTTAAACTTTAACGGGCCGGATAAATACTAGGTTATACTAACTCTTATATCTAATAGATTCCTCTATATTAATATAATAAATCTAGTAGGACTATTAATAGTTATTATAAGAGTAGACTAACTATTAAGTTAGGATTCGGTACTAAGATTTAGTACCGACTAAATACTCGGGTTAGGTCTTAGTACTAACTAAAATACTCGGTACTAGCTATTAGTACCAACTTACTAAGGCCTCGATACCTTAGCGAATCGGGTTGACCCGACTCGAATCGCCAAGGTATCGCCAAGACGCCAAGCCCCTAATAAAAGAGTAAGGAGCCCTGAAATTTTTCTAGAATTACTCCTATAATAAAAATAGATATTTTTTTTTAATTGGAATTTTAATACCCCCTTTAGTTCCCTAGTAATATGCATTACCTTTTTGCATTACCTTAAAGAATTACCTAGGTTAGGCTAGGTAATAATAATAATAATGCTTAGTAATATAGTAGTAAATTATAGATATAATAGTAAATACTACTATAAATAGAAAATATTATTAATATTATAGTTATTATTTCTATAGGAATAGCTATTATCTTTCTTAGTACCTTATTTACTATTAAGAATTCCCTAGGTAATAATAATAATAATAATTAGAAAAAAAAAATATAATAAGAAATACTACTAAAAATAGAAAATATTACGTCTTGGCGATTCAAGTTAATACTTCGGTACTAATACTCGGTACCTACCTAGGTACCGACTCGAGGTACTTAGTACTAGATTTTAGTATCAAATCGCTAAGACTCGAGTCAGGTACCCGACTCGAGTTTAAAGTACTAACTCGACGCGGTTAGTTTATATAAGAGTATATAAGATATATTATAATATAAGAGATATAATAATTTAAGAATTATATTAAATAGTCTAGTAGTATAGAAGTTATTAGTAGAATAGAATATTACTATACTAGATATCTTATAATTAGTTAGGTACTTAGTAGATAGTATTAGTCTTTTAATACTTCTATCTTAATAATAATAATATCTTTTCCTAATAATAACTAATATAATAAGTCGTCTAATAATAGTATACTTAGTTATACCCTATTAGTCCTAAATAGTAATATTATAGTAGAGTTATAATATAAGTAGGCCTAATAACTACTTATTAATACTCTAGTACTAGGTAACTATGATAAATAATCCTTTAGATCTAAAATTAATATTTTTAGTAATATTTACCCTATATCTCTTATAATACTTAAGGGGGGTCTTAGTATCTATAAAAGTTTATATAAATCTCTATTATATTTAGACTTAAATTTACTTTCTAACTATTATTACTTACTAATAACTAAAAGAATTATATTTTTAAGTATACTTTTTCTAAGTAAAAATCTTAAATTTTTACAGGTATTTTCTAGTATAAATATAAATATAAATATAAATTATTTATTTATTTATTTAAATCCTATCTTTATTAATAAGACTCTTAATTTTATTTTTAATATTTATATATTAATTACTTTAAAGGCTTAAAATATTAGTTTTAAGTACTTATTTTTAATAACTTTTAATATTATAATATTAGCTTTCTTTACCTTTAATATCTCTTTTAAGTTATATTATATCTCTATTATATAAGTTATTATTAATTAAATTATTATATTATAAATCTACCTTATCTTATTAAGTATATTAATAGGGTAGTAGTACGCGTATATCCTATTCTAGTCCGCGTATACCCCGCCCTAATATATATATACCTTAGTTCTAGTCTATATATACCTTATCCTAGTACGCGTATATCTATTTAGTTTAAGTATAATAGACTACTAACTAAGTAAACTACTAACGCGTATTATTAGTTATAATATTCTAATATTTTCTCTCTTAAGTTAATAACTACCTTACTATTATTATAAATCTTAAACCCCTACCTCCTAACCTCTTAACCTACTTAGTAGACTCCCTCCTTAAGAAGCTATAATAGTATATAAAGCTGTAAGGCTATACCGTAGTATTCAGCTAAATTAAAGTAAACTAGAAGACTAGAGAATATTATTACGCGTAGATTTATTATTACTATAGTAGTAAATATAAAAAGAATAGTAAAAGTATAAATAAGAGGATAATTAATAGTAGGTTAATTACCTATCTATTTAAGATTACTACCTTTATTAATAATAGTAGCTTATAGACTCTAGATATTAGGGATACTAGCTATAATTATCCTCTAATACTACCTAGTATATATCCTTTATATCAAGTTTAATACTAATTAAGAGATATTAAGATATTAATTATTAATTAGATTAAAGCTAGATTAAAGCTATTAATAATTCTTATAAGCCTTCTTCTTAATAGGGATAAAGAGAATCTATTTATTATTATATAAGATATTTATAATATAAAAAAGGCTACTAAGGTTATAAAGCTTAGATTATTAATATTAGAGTAGGCCTTAATAATAGATCTTTATAAGTATAATAATTAGTTAATCTAAGTATAAAAGAATAAGATTAGTAATAGACTTAAAAATATATTCTTTATATAAAAGTCCTTATAAGAGATCCTTAAGTATAATTATAAAGTCTTAATCCTTAATTATACTTATAAAATAAATAAGTATAAGCTCCTACTTATAGTAATTACTAGGGTAATAGGCTTAAATATATTATTTTATATAGCCTTTACCTTTATAAAAAGTAAATATATTAAGAATTATTAATTTATCTTATAATTATTATAAGAACTTTATAAAGAGCTTAAAATCCTATATCTAGATATTCTTCTAATTAATTATAAGGTAGCTTTAATTAAGGTATCTAGTAAGATCTTTCTTAAGACTAAGTATATTATCTATATTTAGTATATTAATAATAATATACTAAAGAAATATAACCTATATTTTAATAATAAAGATAAATAAGATACTTTCTTTACTAACTAGTATTATATATTATACTACTTAAGAAGAGGTTTATCTTATACTAGATAAGTTAGCTACTTACCTTTAGAAATTACGCTACCTTATATAATAAAGGTAGTAATAGGTAGATTAAGAGATAAATAAAATATATCTTAACTAGTAAATATATTAATACCTTTATAAAATACTTTACTAATAGCTCTATAAGTAATTTAAAATATACTTACTACTAAATTACTATACTCCTTATACTCTAATATATAAATTATATTATTAGGATAGGATAGGTAAAACTAGGACTTAGTAAAGATATTAGACTTATAGTCTTTTAAGACCTCTTTATAAAAGTAATACTATTTACCCTCTAGTAAATACTCCTTAAATATTAAAGGTAATTTATTATATAATAAAGCTATATATAAGGCTATTTATAAAGGGAATAAGGCTTTTATACTCCTATAAAGTTAAGGTATAAATAAGTAGTTCTAGTAGGGTTTTATATATTCCTAATATCTACCCTTACTAGTAATTTAAAAAGCTTATACTCCCTAGCTACCTTTATATTAGTAGTAATAGTAATTATAAAGGTAATAGTAATAGTAGTAGTAATAGTAATAAGCCCCTATTAGATACTCCTAATAATAATACTAATAAGCTTCTTAGAATATATAAACCTACTATTATTAAATTAAAAGGATATCTACTAGAAGCTCCTAATAAAAAATATAATACTAAAAAGTATATATAAGAGTAAACCTTTAATAAGTCTACTACTTATAAACCCTTAGATTTTAAATATATTATTACCTTATAAGATTAATATAAGGCTAACTAAGTAGCTATTATAATAAGCTAAGTTAATAGTTAACTAGCTATTATAACTAATTAAGTAGAAGAGTATATATTTAATAAAGAGTTAGAGGTATACTTTAATTCTAGGGGTAAGGGAGGTATAATACTACTATTAATACCGCTATTAATACTACTATTAATACTAAGAGGTAGAGTAAGAGCTAAATCTTTATTAAGGGGAGGAGCTAATATATAAGATAAATATATTATATCTATACTAAGAAGTAGTAGTATATTTATATAGGCCTAGTCCTTACTAGCTCGCTTATAAGGTAACTTATTAGTAATACGCCTTCTAGCTTAACTAGTATATTAGTAATAATTAGGGATTATATTAATAATAGTAAGAGGTAGGTAAGCTATTATAAGTAGGATATATAAGCTATTAGAATAGCTAGCTAGGTTTAGTAATAGGATATATATAAGGGTTTTTAATATTATAACCTAGTTAGATAACTTATTAAGTAATCTAACTAGCTAGATATTAGTTAGTTAGAATATTTATAATATAAATATATCTATTTATAAAGATAATAGTAAATATATAATTAGGTATTCTAAAAACCTTAGATAATTTTTCTAGCCTAATAGTCTAATTTAGTAGTTTACTTAATTAGTAGTCTAATATACCTAAACTAGATAGGTATACGCGTACTTAGATAAGGTATATATAGACTAGGACTAAGGTATACGCGTACTAGAATAGGGTATACGCGGGCTAAGATAGGGTATACGCGTACTACCACCCTATTAATACTATGTATCTTAGTTAAGGTATTAAAGTAGCTAAAAAGAGCTAGTATAGAAGCTACTTTAAGCCGCTCGGATACGGGGAGGACCCTAACTTAGGTCGGTTAAAATATAGACTGATAATATAAGCGCTAATCTAGTATCACGCTAATAGAGGGTACTATACAGGTATCCCTATCGAGCTAAGATATTCCTGCTAGAGTTATCGCGTATCGCCTTTCTCGCCCTCCTTCCTCTATCTATACTTTCTTTTATCTATCCTTCCCGCGAGCCTCTACGAGGTAGCTAGCATATAATAGGGCCTGGCGCTCGCCCTTCTACTTCTCTATACACTCGCTTTCTTACTATATATATAAAGCTAGCCTTTACCTCTACTATTCTAATATACCGCGGTCGTTTAGTCTCTTAGTCGTAGCTACTACCTCTAGTAATCTTCTTCTACCTTACTCGCTATAGCTATTAACTCTTCTTAATAGTATAGGACTACCCCGCCGTAAAACTAGTAGGTTACCGCTGAGTTTTTATAAGTAGTAACGCGAAGAACTTGTAGTATAAGGTAAGACTCCCTTAAACGCTACTAATAACACGAAAAAGAGCTTGAAATTAGTTATATAGAAATGGAGTAGGTAAATAGACTTCTAGCGTAATTTAAAACTATTACTAACGTCTATAACTTATTAACTAGATACTACTATAAGCTAGGCTATAAACCCTACTACTTCCTTAGGAAGCCCTAGTACTAGACCTTAAGATCTTTTAGAAGTAGACGTTAGATTATTACAAGATAATTAATACGGTATCAAGCCTTAGGAACTATTAGAGAATTCTAAGAATATATATCCTTAATAAGGCTAATTAAGACTTTAACCTATGTAAGAGGAGGGATATAAGGAATATAAGATACCCCTTACCTATATATAGGAAGCTTTATGCTAACTTCTCAGCCTTATATAGTATATTAATCTACTTATTAACGAGTATAGCCTCTAGACTCTACCTAAAAAGAAACCTGTAATTAGCCTCGACGACCTCTACCTCCTTCTCTATATATACTAGGTGCTAGATAATACAACGTATACAGATAAGTAGTAACGAGTCTAGGTCGCTACCGGTATCCTTGTCGCCGTCTTTTTCGGCTGCCGACCCTACTCCCTATTTAATACCCGGGTTAAATTCGACGAGTCTAATAACTCAGACGAACCCCTTAATACCAAGGCGGTCGCCCGTGCCGAGACTAGTAGAAAGGGTTCGGGCGAGGTGAAGATTACCTGTAGCCGTTATAAGAAGTACTATGACGACGATACTATAATACCTATCGATTCTAGTTACGAAGTTAATAATAATTCCAGCACGATAAATAATAAAAATAGCGACTGTAATAGTGACAGCTATAATAATAGTGGTAGTATAATTAATAGTAGTAGTAATAGCGATGTCAGCTTAATTAATACACCTGATAAGGACCTTGACACTAATAATAATTACGATGCAGGGCCTGAAAAGACATGGATCTTCCTGTATTAATACTTTACTATTATTATCGTTGCTAATAAGACCCTAGGAAAACCTAATCTCGTCTTTATAAAGGCCACGTTTCTTTATATTAAAGGGGAAGATAATAATCCGCGAATGTAAGTTATACTAGCCTGCTACTTTCTCCCCCCTAGGCGACTTATCCCTATTACTATACCGCTTCTAGTAATCCTTTATTAACCTAGACCTAAATAGAAAAACGTTAGTTATTAATAGAGAGAATAATAACCCGCTATTCTCGCTCCTTAATTATTTAATCTCTCTTACAGCTTATAATAATGCCTTTGAAGCTAAGTTAGCGTAATAGGTAGAGAATATATTTTAGGTTAAGATGCCGCTAGGTAGGAAAAGTTTGATCTTGAAGTAGAAGCGTGATGTCTTAGATCTTCTGGTCTTCTATAAGAAGTTACGGGGCGTAGGAGAATCTAGTATATTACTAACGGACCCTCTACGTGTAAGTACGTGGATCGGCTACCTGAAGCAGCTTAGGGAGAAGGTGGGTTTCTAATACTCCTTTACTTAGTATAGACTCTAATATAGCCTCTTAAATATCGTTAATAGTATATCTGCTCCTCCTCTATCTATAACTCTTAGATAACTCTATTTACTTTTCCTAACGCTAATCTTATACCCGTAACAGATAAGGCTCCCTCCTCCGTCTAGGACTAGACCTTTAACTATTAATAAGGGGTAGTTAGTTATTATTTAGACTAAGAGGTCCGATTTAATATTAAAGCCTACTACCTAGGCCGCCCGTCTAACGAGGTAGTATAAAAGATAGCGAGGCTTACTAGCTTGACGGCTGATATAAGCGCTAGTAGAAGGCGAAGCTTACCGTTAATCCCTACGAACTTTCTAATAAGACTTATTATTAATATTATAGCTTTATTATATATTTTACTATATAAGATACTAGGTAGGGGGATAGAATAGATTAGCTTATACCTCCTTTATTTCCTTATAAGCCTTTTACTTTACTTAATAGTCTTCTAATTCTCTTCTAATCTAGTACTATTCCTTTCTTAATAGAGGGGGATTTATATACTCTAGACTAGTATATCTAAGTTTATTATATTTAAAGTATAGCTTTTTACTATTATACTTCTAAAGTTCTTATAACTTTAAGCTATTTACTTATAAATTTACTAATATCTTTTAGTTATATAATATATTAGGAATAAACTCTAGGTAGATATCCCTTATTTATATTAGCCTACTACCTTATAAAAGATTATTTCTTAGCTTTATTAGTAGCCTTTAGTTTCTATCCTATTATCTAGGGTTTCTACGTGAATCTTATAAGTTATATCTACTCCTAGTCTTATAGTTTTATAGGGGTTACTACCCTAATAATAATTAGGGATTAAATTAAGAATTTAGCCTAAGGCTATTTCTAGTACCTACTACTAGTAGTACTACTATCTACTTTAAGGGGGCTACTATTAGCTATAAGTTATTATATACTTTAAGAGGAACTCTTATTATATTATAATTACTTTCTTCTTATTTAAAGTATATATTTAAGTTTACTATTAGTTAGCCTAAGTAGTTATTATTCTAGGAGTAAAACACTATATTTTATAAAATTCTATTTTAGTTCTAATATTAAGGCCTAGTTATTATAGATATAAATACTTAAATTATATTACTATTACTTACTACTACTACTATATAAAATACTCTAAATTCCTCTAGCTTATACTACTAGTAGTTCTTTACTATAAAATCTTAAGCGCGAATAGGATTTCTATATATACCTAAGCTTTCTTAAATACTTTATATAGTAACCTATTTATTTATAACTTATATTCTAATATTCTAAGTTATAAATTTTAGTTTATAAGGCTAGAGATTTATTTATAAATTATATTAGTAAGCTAAAACTTTTCTAGTACACTTAATATATTAGAGCCTATCTCTTCTACTTAATCTCTACCTCCTATTATCTTTAAGAGTTATTCTATATACTTAAAGTAAGCCTCTAAGCCCTTATTATAACTCTAATAAAGTACCTTAATTTAGTCTATTATATTAATATTAAACTTAATATTTTAAGCCTCTCTAAGGAATTCTTCTTTAAGTAAGGTAATAATAGTCTCCTTATCTTCTTTATTTCTATAATTAATTCCTTCCTTACTAAGGATCTTAGCTACCTTTAATATATAAGTTAACTAGTTAATAGCTTTCCCTTAAAGCCTTATATTAAACCTCTTAAGCTATATAAGAATATTAAGGGTATTAGGGAGCTCTTTCTCTAATATATAAAGCTATCTAATTATACTATTTATACTATTAAATAGTATCCGTATTCCTAATAGTATTATTATATTTACTAACTTAGGTATTACTACCTCTAATTCTAATAATAATACTAGGCTAGCTATTTAAAATTCTAGTAACTTAATAAGAGCTACGATTTTTTATTTCTCTAGCTAGAGAAAGTACTTTCTAAGTACTTTAAGAACTAATTAATAGACTTTACTATTAATACTAAAACTATTTTTCTAAACTTATAATAAGTATATAAAATAATATAAGGATATATTTAACTATATAATCCCTTAATAATTACTATTAATAGAGTATTATCTCTAAATACTTCTTTAATAGAGGTAAATTAGATTAAGAAGAGGGGTTCTACTATATATATCTATACTACTAAGTACTAAGAAAAGTAGATAGTAATTATCTAATTATAGGAATAATTTATATAATAGCTATCTAGTTAGTAATTCCTTATAATTTAATAGTAGTAATAACTCCCTAATTTATAAGTATTTAAGCTATCCCTAAGTCTTTCTTAATTTTAGATAACTAGTAGATTACCCCTTTTTAGGATTAAGAAATAGGTTTTTTATATAATAAAACGGTATAAATAATAATAATTTCTCTCTATATAATTAATATAAATAGTTTAATTTAAGTATATAAATAGTTCTTTTAACTTATAATAATAATATTTATATATTTATATAAAGTATATAAATAAAAGAGGTATAAAATATAACTATTATTAATATATTAAATAGGTAGAAACTTCTATAATAATATAATCTTCTTAGAGGGAAGAAGACTTACTTTAAATACTTAAAAGATTATAACTTACTAATTATATTATAATTACTAGAAAAGGGGATTAGTTAACTAATACTAGATATACTATTTTAAAAGTAAACTTATATACCTAGAAATAATAATAATTAATATTAATTAGACTCTAAATCTATATATATATACTACTATAAATAATCTAAATAAATATAATAGGTAATACTACTAGCTAAGGTCTTATTATATAACTATAATAGGGATACTAAGTAATTTCCTCCTTATTAATTAGTTATTACGATAATTTTATAATTGAGCTTTATATCCCTTGTAATATTACTTATACTATCTATCTAGTCGCTCTTTAATAGTTAGATAACTTGAAGTAAAAATATACTAGAGCTTTTTAAGTAAATATAGCGAGTATATATAATATATATAGTATTACAGCTTAAGTAGATCGCGATAATAGTAAGGAAGTATTTATAAAGCTTTTTAGCTTAGTAGATACTAATACAATCTATTATTAATAACCTAGAAGATTCTATTATTATATAATTTTTATATAGTAGTCTTAGTATTCCTAGAGAAAATCGTATAATTAGCCTAGTCCCTATATTAAAATATCTTATAAATCCCTACCCTTATATTCTAACTATATTAGTCTTAATTAAGTAACTCTAAAGCCTAGATATATTTATTCTTTATTATTTTAGACTTCCTAATAATATCTAGCTATTACGTAATAGTTATATATAAAAAGGCGCCTAAGCGGCCTACCTCTAATAGTATATTTATAGTAGTAGAGCTTCTTAACTAATAACCTTATATACCTAGTTAATATACTATTAAGGTAGTAGAGGCTAAACTTCCTCTTTAAATAGCTACTCTTACCTTATTACTACTAAGGGCTATTAGCCTAGATATCTAGGAGCTATTATAGTATTAATAGTAGTAAGAGTATAACTCTCTTATACCTTTATTAACGGAGCTATCTTTACTAATAACTCCCCTATTTATATTATAAGGTACCTAAGTATAGACTCCGTTTATATCTAATAAGGAAGAGGTAGTAGAACTAATAATAGAATATATATAATTTAAGAGGGTATTCTTTAAGGGGGAGGAATATAACTTATATAATTATATCTATACTATTAGTAGATCTAAGACAGCTAGAAATATCAGTATATATAATCTTAAATTTAATACTAAAAGGAAGGTAATAGTAAATACCTCTTATAAAGGATTATCCTACTTCCTTATTAATATTAAGGTAACCCTTATATAAAAAGATTAGAAGAAAGATAAGAAATATACTATTAATATTAGTATTAGGTAGTATAATACTAAGTAAGTAATACTATATAAATAAGTTATAAGGTTTAAAGATATTAAGTTATATATTAATTTCTAGTATATATATACTATAAAAGGGTTTATCTTACTAATAGTATTTACCTAAGTACTATTAAATAGTACTCCTCCTCTTACTTAGGCTAGTTAGAAAGCTACTACTATAATAGTAAGACTTATTTATAAGGGTACTAAGTAATAAGCTTTATAGATACTTACTAAGTAGTAAATAGCCCTACTTATAATAAACTATAAATATAAGGAGGTTAATTCTTATCCTAAGTACCTATATTATTACTAGGTTTATACTAAAATAGGTAAATATTACCCTATAAATTATAAGAATTTTATATAATAGTAAGTAGTTATAGATCTTAAGAATAGTTTAGCTAGTCTACTAAGGCTACTAAAGTATATAATCTAGGACTTAAATAAGAACTATATTTAGAAGAAGGAGAGGAATTATATAATAATCCTACTAGCTACCCCCTTAATAAGCTTATTAGCTAGTTCTTTCTTACCTTAAATACCTACTCTATAACTACCTTTAACTATACCTATATCTATACTAACTAATATATTAGTCGCTAATATCTTCTTACTATAAATTATATAGTAGGAGTAAAGATAAATAGATAAGGAGGATACTATTAAGGTTATAAGAGTAAGAGTATTAGAGCTAATCCTTCTATTATTAAGATATAAAAATATTAATATTATCCCTCCTATTACCCTATATCCTTAAAGTAAAGTAGTAGAAGGTAATAATTTAAGAGGATATATTAAGTAGTATCTAATAAGCTATCTAGATAATAATAGGCTATAATAGAAGTATATATTAGACCTAATATAAAAGAAGTAATATAACTTAAGTGTTACGACCCGTTCGCCTTCTAACTAGATGGCTCTGGGGTCTAGGTAGATCTTATAGAGAGGAGTGTTAAGGACTAAGATAAATAGGCTTTATATTAAACTGGTCTAGTATAGGTGTAGTATTATATTTAGTGTCTAGGAGATAGTCTAGTTAATAATATAAGTTAAGTACGAAGCTCCTATCTAGAGGGAAATACACGCCTTCTATATAGACATAGGAAATAGTACATTAGTTAGATTACTACTGATACTACTAACTCCCCCCGTCTTAGTGTATTAGCAACTGATTTACTAATCGTGACGAGAAGTGCTTCGTCTAAGCGTAGTACAAGAACCGCTAGTTCTACTTGTAACACTAAGAAGCCTTTAATTAAAGAAGATAGATCTAGAGTATCTATATTATAAGTATAATATTACTATTAATATTAGTAAGGCCTTAATAAGGGATATAAGTAAGTATACTAAGTAGAAGTATAATAAAGGTAGTCTTTATAATTATAAGATTTATGAGACTATAAGTATAGATAAAGATAATATTATTAATAGGGTAGATAAGGATAAGAATAATAAGAATAATATTAATACTTAGGATTTAGATATATAAGTTACTTAAAAGAATAGCTTTACTTTAAGCTAGAAATACTTATCTTTTAATAAGTTTAATACTAGCTTTATAAGTATTTCTAGCTTAAGTTTAAGTAGATAATTTATTATTAATTTAGTAGTAGCCTTTTAGAATTAGAAGTATAACTTTAGTAGAGAAGACCTCTTGAAAAGTATTAATTTACTAGTTATTTTCCTATTTCTTAGATATATTCTCTAGATACTCTAGATATAAATAAGTAATTTAAAATTATATACCTAATACTTTAAATAGACCTCTTACCCCCCCTTTTCCTACCCTTATAACTCCTAAATAATATATAGTATTTTATAAGAACTATATAAAGCCCTTAAAGTTATTAGTTTCTATATATACCTTTATCTTATAATTATTCTACTTAATCTATCTCTTTAGCTTCGTAAATAATATCTTAATAAGATTTAAGTCTAGTAAATAGAGAGGGAGCTTAGCTAGAATAACACCCGTAGTATAATATATAACCTCTAGCTTATTAGAGTTATATATTAATATATTATCTATAATTAGAATAGAATATAGACTAGGAAATTAAGTTATTTATAAGAGGATTCTTATCTAAATAAAGTTATTAAAGATATCTTATATTATAATACTATAATAAATATCCTAGGCGATATATCTATTAATAGTAATTACTAGTAAAATACTCTATCTCTTACTATAAATAAAGAATTCTTTTTATATTACCTTTACCCTATTTAGTATATATCTATATTTCTTAAAGTTAGACTACTTATTTATAGTACTCTTATCTAGGAAAATAAGCTATTCTACTTATTAACTTATAAGATAAAGGATCTAGTTAGTCTTAAGGAACTAATTATATTAGTATATAATCTTTTTTACCTACTTCCTACTCTAGCTAAGTTACTTAATTATTATACTAATAGCTTATTATATTATAATAATACTAAACTTATCTTAAATAAAATCCTATATCTTATCTTAATAAGCTATTAACTAATATATTAGGAAGTTAAGAAGCTCCTTTATATAGTATATTAATAATATAAGATAGTACTACCTTACCTAAGTATATCTCTTAGCTATAAAACTAATCTATACTTTATCTAATTACTCCTCTATTACTTAAGCGTCTATCTCTTTACTAGGGTAGCTAATAGTATATCCTTATTACTATATCTAAGAAGTAGATAGCTAGTAACTTCCTCTTATAAATAAGAGCTATTAGCCCGAGGTATATTATAAGTAGAAGGAGATAGTAGAAGTAGTAATAGTAATAAAGGTATTAGGTAACTAGTGTAATTATATAATTATATATATATCGGTAAACTAGGAAGTAGAATAGAAAATCTAAAACTAGAAAATCCGTTAAAAGCGTATTTTCCAGGTAAAATACTAGAAATAAATAGGAAAATTTTAGGTTTTTTTTATTCTAGCCTAAAAGTCCTAAATATAGAAAATCCGGATTTAAGGCCTTAAATCCGTGATTTTCCTCTAGCGCTAGGAAGAAATAGAAAGCTCGCTAGAGTTATAATAGCTATATTATTAATACTAGTATAAGATAGGTTTTAAATACAGTTAATTTATGTAATTTATATACGCGTAGAGTACCTCCCCCTAGCCTAGCCCTGTTTCCTATACCTATATTACGCCTGCGATTAATTCTCCTACTAAGTATTAGTACTATTAGTTATTAATAAGACTTAGTACTATATTATAATTACCTAGTTAGTACTAGCCTAGTATAGTTATATTATAATTAATTAGTAGGACTTATCCCCTATTAGTCCTATTACCTAGTATTTCTGAAAGTTACTAAATCTAGTTAAATACACTTTTCTAACTTATAGTATTATTTCTAGCCCTAGGGCTGATATATAAGCGCGCCTATTATATACGTATTTTTTACATTTTTCTATATTATTCTATATTCCTAGTTTACTAATATAGCTTTATTTATAATATATATAGATAGCTTAGATATATACTAAGTACTTATTATAAGGTCTAGAGATATATTAATAGATATAGTACTAATTACATAAGGATTTTCTGATTTTCTCTAGGAATGCTAAGACTACTACATGAAAATTGTCCGATGGTATTATAGAGCATCTAGAAGTCATCCGAAATATTTTCCGGATGACCCCTCGTTTCATATCTGTTTCAAACGGGGCACATATTTATTCCCCGCCTCTTTGATGAGGCTTAGCGGCTGCGGCTTCTCAGCAACAATAAGCATCGTCCATCATGGTCTAGAAGACCCGTTCGACACTCGGAGCAGATCATAGCTGAAGGGTTTGAAGGATCTGCAAATCCGATCAACCATAAGTTACGGTATTGGGATTATGAGATGATATCATGGACGAGAATAAGGTTACTCCAAATGCAGGAGCCTGGAGCCGTGACAAATGTTTCCGTTGGTCAATTCGCGGACCCCCGTATGTCCACGAATCGTGTTTCCAGAACGTTCCCTCAACCAGCTCAGAAGCTTCACGGAGAAGTTTCAGCACTGCGCACAGATCTGACTTCTAACTGCAGATACATCTTGGGAAGGGGTATACCTATGGCGGGTGTATACCTTTGGGAGAGTGTATGCCTTTGGCGGGTATACCTTTGGGTATAGGAAAGCTATAGCTCAGGTTCCAGACTGTTGTTGGTACCGTGAAAGATGGCACCGTGAAAGACGGCACCGTGAAAGATGGCACCGTGAATGCCGGCACCGTGAATGTCGGCACCGTGAATGACGGTACCGTGAAAGCAGCAACCTGTTTTTTTGGTAAAGAGGAGGGGAATCGAGAAGTGGATGCTTAGGAACCAAATATAGAGGGTGCCAGAACTGGAGGGTGTCAAATTAAGGGGGGTGCTAGAATTGGTGGGTGCCAGATTCTCCAAGTACCATCTTCCACGGTGCCTTTACTGTTGGTGTAGACCACCTTGGGTGTACACCATGTTTCTTGGTGTGCACAACATTAGGTGCACGCCATTATTTTTGGTGTACACCACGTTTCTTGGTGTGCACAATATTAGGTGCACGCCACCAGCAATGGTGTACACCAAAAATGGCGTACACCATTACTGATGGTGTAGACCACGCCTCGTGGCGTATACTATTTTAGGTACCATTTGTATAATTATCATTGCGTCTTTAGACGAAGGGCGTCTTGAGACAAGTGTCTGCAGACGGTAGATGTCTCCAGACTTGGTTTGTCTTGAGACCCACGTCCTGTCTCACGACATCATGCGTCTCAATACTGGTGTCCATAGACAAAAGCTGTCCGGAGAGAATCCTCGTCCGCGGACACCAGTCTTGAGACAAATGCTGTCTCAAGACGTGAGTCTGAAGACGTGCCAAGTCTGGAGACATTATTCGTCTGCAGACACCCGTCTGAAGACACACTAAGTCTTAGGACATTTTCCGTCGTTTCTCAGCCTCTATTCGTACATACGGTGCTAGTTTGACGGCGCTCGCTTCCACGATACTGGCTTCCACAAATTGCCAGATCTAGTACAAAGCGTTCATTTTGAAGCTTGCGATTATGCTGCAGCTAGAACACACTTTCGGCCGCATTGAAGATTGTTTAAACGTACAAGAAAAGAGAAAAGCAAAGAGCGTGGACACATAACTATCCTGAACGGATCGGTCACCTCGATGATGTCAAAACGAGGAGATTGGACTTGCGATGGACTTGATGGAGCTTCCATGGACTTGATGTTTTCGCCAATCCAAATCCAGTGCAGAAAAAATGTACATTCATTCCTTTTTCGCCTTAGAAGATTCTCTCGTCCTGTTCGTCGAATCCTTCACATCCCAGTCTAATGGGTTTTCGCCAACGACTTGGTCAAAGTCTTCAGAGAGCAAGTTCATAAGCACCGGATACGATGCTTTCTAGGTTCATATTAGCACATGATCGATAAATCAGGTGGGTACGTACAATCTCTGACATTGGGGGAGGCCACCGTTCACGATCAGTCGATCGATAAGTATATTACCTTCCATTCCTGCGAATGATCAATGCAACGTCTGCATGACATAACCGCGCCAGCTGATCTGCCTTTTTCATCAAGTTCGGTTTCTTTCTGGTAAACTGTTGCGTCTTGGCTTTCTTTGCGTAGTGCATTCTTTCCTGTGAAGTCGGCGATACCATCTGTGTTAGAGACGGACTTTCCTTTATCTCATCTTCCTACCTGTTTAATGATCCGATTTGGTCCCTCCCACTGGGATCCAATTCTGGTCCCTCTCCATGGGATCCAATTCTGGTCCCTCCCCATGGGATCCAATTCTGGGTACGCCAAGCTCCGTGGCAAGCGCACCCAGAAGCTTACGGCTCCCAGGTGTTTTGCTTCGCGGAGCCACGAGCTCCAATGAGAAGCAGGCTCCCAGGAGCACTTCTTCTCCCCGGAGCTCGTGGCTCCGGGGAGACCGCTCCTAGTAGATATAAGCTACGAGGAGAAGGGCGATCCATGTATTTCTCTCCAGACTTAATACGATTACGGACAACGTCGGATATCGGGCTTTGAGATATCCTTGGAACTATCTCCCAGGAGCATACGATGAGACGTCCAATCCAGCTTCTGTTCATGCCCAGATTCTTTAAATGATACCATCAAGTTCACTGGAACGATAGCTGGTGACTCTTTTGGGAATTCTGACCAATTCACACTGTAAACGGTCTAAAGACAAAATGGCCTCTCGTCGACCCAACAATGTAAAGCGAACGGAGTGGAACAAGAAATGCAGAGAGAAACTATCAGCGCATATTTGTAAGAGCCGTCATCTTCTGTAGTCAGCCGTTACTGACACGAGCAAAGATAGAAGGCTCGGAATCATGATAGAAACGTCGCAGGTGCGACTCAAAACCAACGCGGATGACCCTTATACGTGGGAAAAACTGGACGAAAAGGAGCACCTATTCTCGAAAAATCTAAGTGACCTTTCGATTGGCCAGCTCAAGGATTTGTATGATGGCGTCGATAAATCGTTTACAGCTATCTGGAAGGCCCCGTTTCAATCAGAACTCTCGGTACAGGATGGGGAAGAGTCTGTACGTGCTGCTCGTTCTCGTCAATTCGACGTTTAGCTGACTGCCCAATAAGTTTCTGGAATTGCCCAGACCGGAAGTCAGTTTTGTGGCAAAGATTGACGACCTACACCAAGACAACGTTAGATTAAGTCGCGAAATTAGCAAATGGGAACGCCGGGTTGCTACAGAGTCGGAAGGGAGACGAGAAGCTGGATTGAAAGCCAGTGAACTGAAAGTCACCATTCAGCAGCCGCAGATGGACAATGAAAAGCTCGAGAAGCACAGACCCTTCGACAGCCCCAAGCATCCCCATCGGTCGCTCGCAGTCCGTATCCATGCGTGGAGGTTCTCATGCCCGGCGCCGCACCCATCGTCAATGCAATGTACCGCGGCCCACCGTCGACCGGGTCCCCGGCCCTTGGTGGGCCCCTTCATGAGCCCTGGCGTCTCCCCAGGCATCTCTAGCGCTGGACGCACATCGTTCTTCTCCCCTCCAGCAACGACGGCTCCCTCCTCCAATTTGACAAAGCCGAACGCTACCCCCCGCGCTCCTTCTGGCTCACGGAGCTCGATCTCTGACGATCGGAACCCTGGGAGCGACTGCGGTAGCACATGTAACGATCGCAGTGGCGGCGGGGTTGATAGCCCGCCTAGGACCAGCGTGAACAACAACAACTTCACACCAGCAATGACGACGCAGAATCGACTCCACCCGCTGAGGCTGGTGCAGGTGCAGGAGAATCCGGAGAGCAAGGGGAAGGAAGACGATGCAGCGGCGGGCGGCTAGGAAGAAGGCGAAGCGCGGATCTTGGATGCCTACGGTGGATGACTCAGAGAGGTCCCAGTGGTGGGGGAGGGGCAGATCTCCGTCGAGTTACAAATGAGATGACGCATCCCTCTTCGACAAGTGCGGTTTCGATATCGATAATTCCATTGCCACCGCTGCGCATTTACTGACATCGGAATCCAAATGATTCCGAGATCTATCGACACCCTGCATGAACTCCCTTGTTCCGCACCTTGACCACTTGGGTGCTTGGCTCGCATTCCGCCTGATCCGGTGGGAGAATTAAGCATCTTAACGCTGGCCTACGGAGGTCGGCATTAATACTCCTGGGCAACGCTAGTGATAGAATACGGGTCCATGCAGCCTTAAAACCGTTATCTGGACAATAGGTAATTACTCGCACGAGTAGGTATGGATGGATCCCTTATCTCTAGGTTTAAATGCCTCTTCCGGGCTTTTAAGCTTACAAATAATACCCAGCCTATCTTTAGGGCGGTAATTATGACCGTCCAGAGCTTTTAATGCCGACCTCCGCGACTTTTAATGCCGACCTTACATTCTTCGATTGACCTTCAGCCGTGACGTCATGGGTATACATTGGCACAAAAGCATCGGAGGCCGGAGGCGGGACCCGGATCGCCGAATGTCCCGACGTTCTCGGAGGACGGATCGTGCCGGGAGACTGGAGAGTGACATCGATTCCCTCCCGTTGAAAAGTTGCAATTGTGCTCCATGATAGAATAGTATAGAATAGTATAAGAAGTGAACGGGCCCCTGCTCGCTACTTGAGGTAGATGACCGTTTTCATCGTGATGCCCTGCTGAGCGAATCCATGCATTATTTCTTCTTCTTCACGGCTTCCACTCGTCTCCAGGAGATTTTCTCTGAATAAGAAATCCAATTGAACTAACAAGAAATCTGACCCTCTCTGGAGGCCGACATGGCATCTCCCCGCCCGCAGCCCATCCCTCTACCTCCTGACACCCACTATGAGGTCTCAGGACCACCCGCACTCTTAGCAGATGAATCCAGCGCACACGCCAGCAGTAGCGACAGCGACAGCGACAGCGATATCGAGAAGTCCAAACCGACTAGACCTCAGTATGCACCAATTCCCAGCACCACTGCGGACTATGGCGACAATACGCTTGAGAAGACAATGTCTCAAATCTACGGACCTCTCACCGAAGATGAATGTACAGAGCTTCGCCAAATTGCCTCTCTTCATCGCTCCAAGTCTGGCTTCACCAAGACAACAACAAAAGATGGACTCGAACGGAAGGACACGCTCGCTGGAGATTCCTGCGATGACCCACGTCTGAACCCCGAAATGCCTGAATTCGACATGTACGTCTGGGCTCGCGCTTTTGTCAGAGCCATGGACGAGGATGGTATCAAGTCTACCAGAGCAGGCTTCGCTTTCAGAGATCTCAACGTGTCTGGATCTGGATCAGCGCTCAGTCTCCAGAAGGACTTCGCTTCCGTCTTGATGGCACCCTTTCGTATTAATGAATTCGTGCAATTCGGCCGGAAGCCACACAAGAAGATCATCCGCAATTTCGATGGCGTGGTCAAGAGCGGCGAGATACTCGTCGTCCTCGGCCGCCCAGGCAGCGGCTGCTCGACTTTCTTGAAGACGATATGTGGTGAATTGACAGGATTGGAGCTGGAGAAAGGCTCGACTGTTCACTATAATGGTATTCCTCAAGAGCGGATGGTCAAGGAGTTTAAAGGTGAAGTGGCTTATAATCAGGAGGTCGACAAGCATTTCCCACACTTGACTGTTGGAGAGACACTTAAGTTTGCTGCTGCGGCGAGGACGCCGCATAGCCGTGTGAAGGGTATTTCGCGCGAGGTCTTTGTCGATCATATGGTCAAGATTGTGATGACCGTCTTTGGTTTGTCGCATACACGCAATACTAAGGTCGGAAACGAGTATATTCGAGGTGTTTCTGGAGGTGAACGCAAGGTATGTATTGTCTCACGGAATGCTTCACAAACGAAATGCTGATTATCCGTTCTCGAATAGCGAGTCAGTATAGCAGAGATGGCTCTTGCCGGAAGCCCTATTGCATGCTGGGACAACAGTACCCGAGGTCTTGATGCCGCCACAGCTCTCGCATTCACACGGTCTCTGCGTGTCGCTGCCAACGTTGGCAATATGTGCCACGCCGTAGCGATCTACCAAGCATCGCAAGCCATCTTCGATATCTTCGACAAAGCCATCGTTCTCTATGAAGGACGACAGATCTTCTTCGGCCCCACCGGAGTCGCCAAGCAGTATTTCGAGACCATGGGCTGGTATTGTCCACCTCGTCAAACTACAGGCGACTTCTTGACCTCCGTCACCAACCCGCAGGAGAGGAAAGCGAGGCAAGGCTTCGAGCGAAAAGTCCCCCGGACTCCCGACGAGTTCGAGGCTTACTGGAAGCAAAGCCAGGAGCACGCAGCCTGTATCCGGGAGATCCGCGAGCACGAATCAACGACTGGCGAGGACGTTCTCGACAATATGAGAGAAGCGAAGAAGGGCATGCAATCAAAGCATCTCCGCCCGAAATCGCCATACGTGATCAGCGTTTGGATGCAGGTCCGACTCTGTACCAAGCGCGCATACCAGCGAATCTGGAACGACAAAGTCAGCACCATCACTACAGTCATCGGACAAATCGTCATGGCCTTGATCGTGGGTTCCGTCTTCTACGGCACTGCAAGTGCGACTGCATCATTCTTCAGCAAAGGCGCGACGCTCTTCTTCGCTGTTTTACTCAACGCCCTTATCAGCATCACGGAGATTAATAACCTCTACGACCAACGCCCCATTGTCGAAAAGCAAGCCAGCTACGCCTTCTACCATCCCTGGACCGAAGCAATGGCCGGCATCGTCTCCGATATCCCTGTGAAATTCGTCATAGCAGTCTGCTTTAACATCATCCTCTACTTCCTTGCTGGACTACGGCGGGAGCCATCTCAGTTCATCATCTTCTTCCTCTTCCTCTTCGTGGCTATGCTCACTATGAGCTACATCTTCCGATCTTTGGCAGCCCTTACCAGAACGTCCTCGCAAGCCATGGCATTTGCGGGTGTGATGGTCTTGGCTATTGTTATCCATACCGGGTTTACGCTTCCTCGACCATATGAACATCCTTGGATGAAGTGGATCAGCTGGATCAATCCCGTTGCATATGCTTTCGAAGCTATTCTCGTAAACGAAGTCCACGGGCGAGACTTTCCATGCTCGAGTTTCGTGCCCACGCCGGAATTCCAGCAAGGGTCGTCATTTATATGCTCGGTTGCTGGTGCTGTGGCAGGACAGACTACGGTGAGCGGGGATAGCTGGGTCCAGTCGAGTTATCAGTATAGCTATTCGCACATCTGGTGAGTCTTCAACCGTTTGGAGCGGAAAGTATGGCTAACAAGTATAGGCGCAACCTTGGATTCATCTTCGCATTCCAGATGTTCTTCTTGGTTGTTTATCTGGTGGCAACAGAATTGAACTCCTCCACATCCTCGTCCGCCGAAGTGCTAGTCTTCCGCCGGGGTCATGTGCCAAAATACATCTCCGAGACGGCAGACAAACAAGACGAAGAATCTGGTGCCAATGGCGAGAAAGCAGCAGTCGCGAACGCAACCGAGAAATCCGGCGACGTATCCCAGGAACAGCAAGTCTCCGCCATCCCACCCCAAAAAGACATCTTCACTTGGCGTGATGTCGTCTACGATATCCATGTTAAAGGCGAGCCCCGCCGTCTTCTGGACCATATCTCAGGCTGGGTCAAACCTGGCACTCTTACGGCCCTCATGGGTGTCAGTGGTGCAGGCAAAACTACTCTACTCGATGTACTCGCCCAGCGCGTCTCTATGGGAGTCATCACAGGCGATATGTTGGTCAATGGCAAGCCGCTCGACTCGTCCTTTCAAAGATCAACAGGGTACGTGCAGCAGCAGGACTTGCACCTTGAGACTACTACTGTCAGGGAGGCTTTGAGATTCAGTGCTATGTTGAGGCAGCCGAAGTCGGTATCAAAGAAGGAGAAGTATGACTTTGTTGAGGAGGTAATCGATATGTTGAATATGCGAGACTTCAGTGAGGCAATCGTTGGAATTCCCGGAGAGGGATTGAATGTCGAGCAACGCAAGGTATGTTAATCCCTCGTTGGGAACGGCCATGGGCCTGTAAATGCGTCATTCTCGACCCCGAAGTGCTGACTTCTCCGACAGCTATTGACTATCGGCGTCGAGCTCGCAGCCAAACCGGCTCTGTTGCTGTTCCTCGACGAGCCCACCTCTGGTCTCGATTCGCAATCATCATGGGCCATCGTCGCCTTCTTACGCAAGCTTGCCAACTCTGGCCAAGCCGTCCTCTCCACCATCCATCAGCCAAGCTCTATCCTCTTCCAAGAATTCGATCGTCTCCTCTTCCTCGCCAAAGGTGGTAAAACAGTTTACTTTGGCGACATCGGCCATAATTCAGAGATCATGCTCAACTACTTCGAAGGGAATGGAGCTCGTCACTGCGGTGAAGCCGAGAACCCAGCCGAGTTCATCCTCGAGCTTGTGGGAGCCGGCGGCAACGCCAAATCCAAGCAAGACTGGCCCGATATCTGGAACCATGGTAAAGAAGCCAGGGGTGTTCAGACGGAATTGGACCGGCTCCAAGCCGAAAAGCCCAATGAGCCTTTGAGCGGTTCGCACAATGAAAAGCACAGAGAGTTTGCAATGCCATTCACAACGCAACTCTTCTATGTCACGATGCGAGTCTTCCAGCAATACTACCGCACACCTTCCTACATATGGGGCAAACTCATGCTCGGTAAGAAACCTCTCTCCCCAACCTCCACCCCTCACTAAAGACTACCGGAGAACTAACACCCCCTTCAGGAGTTATGGCCGCGCTCTTCATCGGCTTCTCCTTCTACAAGCAAAATTCTTCTCAACAAGGCCTCCAAAATATTATCTTCTCCGTCTTCATGCTCACCTCCATCTTCAGCACCCTCGTCCAACAAATAATGCCGCGCTTCGTCTCCCAACGCTCCTTATACGAAGTCCGCGAACGCCCGAGCAAGGCCTACAATTGGGCCGCCTTCCTCATCTCCAATATCTTCGTCGAGATTCCGTGGCAGATCTTGTTGGGGGTGATTGTGTTTGCAAGTTACTACTATCCGATTTTCGGGCAGCACCAGAGTGGGGAGCGGCAGGGACTTATCCTCTTATTTATCATCCAGTTCTTCGTCTTCGCCTCGACATTCGCCCATATGCTCATTGCGGCATTGCCGGATGCGGAGACAGCTGGCAGTATCGCAACCCTGCTCTTCTCGCTTACACTCCTATTCAACGGTCAGTCTTACCCCCCTTCCACCCGCTTCGAAATTGTCACTGATATCTCCAAGGCGTCATGCAACCTCCACAAGCCCTTCCCGGCTTCTGGATATTCATGTACCGCGTGTCCCCCTTGACCTACGTCGTCGATGGTATAGCAGCCACGGGGATGCACGCCAAACCCGTAGTCTGCGCCTCCAACGAGTTCTCGCGCTTTGCTCCCCCAGCTGGGCAGACATGCGGGCAATATCTCTCGGGATACCTCGCCTCCGCTGCAGGGTCTGTGGGGCAGCTGGTGAATCCGGAGAGCACGACACAGTGCGAATACTGCCCGTTGACGGTATCGGATCAGTATCTGTCGCAGGTGGCTATCACTTACGACACGAGATGGCGCAACTACGGTATCGGTTTCGTTTTCATCTTTTTCAATATCTTCGCAGCGGTGTTGCTCTACTATGTGTTTCGTGTGAAGCACTGGAATATCGCAGCTGTTGCGAAGGGACCAAGCAAGTTCGTAGATTGGGTAGGGGAGGGTGGAAGGTGGATCAGGACCGGGTTGGTAGGGCATGGGAAGAAGATACCTGAGGAGGGGAGCCGAGACCAAGCCAAGGGAAAAGGGAATCGGATTTATTAGATGTGGCGATATTATTCTAGAGGTAATGACGGATGAAAAGCATATATGATAGCGTTCTCATATGTATAAAAAGTCGACCTCCATGCTCGGTTGTCGCCTTTGAATCTCTGACCTCTGTGCTCGAAATCATTGGCAGTATTTCTAGTAAGATTTGATTTACAGATAAGAAGCTAAGCAGCTTGAGCATTGACTCTCGCCGGAGATCCGCTGCGTCATGCTGGCCAAAACGTAGTCTCTGACATCCGGATTTGGCCATTTGAATGATCGAGCTGAGATACCACTGTCACGAAACGGTTCACAGCCACTCGTATTGCAACACGATTCAACAAGCACTTGCCTTGCACCCCTGATCAGTACATAATCAAGGCAGGGATGGTGGCTAGACCATTCCCCGGGAAAAGAAATACAGCAAGACCGGCATATCACTGGCTGGAAGCATGCTAGGGCTGGAACCCATATATGCAAATAAAAAGTTGAGAATCAAGTAACAAACACAGGAATCCTACAACCAGCATATGACGCAATGATAATATTTTGATTTGTTCGGTTCTTGTAAGCCGCCATGCATCAGCAAAGGCCTACATTGAGGACCGAGTTTGAACATCTGAGCCCGTAGATTGCGCCCTGTTCAAGGCCTGGCCAGAAAGTTCTCACCTCCGAGCTAACACAGGTACGAACCGAAAGTAAAACAGAGCTTGAAAAGGCAATGATGGTTTCGTATCGAGAAACCACAGGCTTTCCCTCCAAGCCGTGCTTCTTCGAGAGCTTTTGCTACTTTGGAATCCTGGAAGCCTGCTTTCCATTGTAATTTTTTTGTTTTTGGGAATCTTGCGTTGCCCAGGGATCAGTGCATAGGACGAAATACAAAGCTGCTAGTACTGCTGTGTCCCTGTGGATTGTACGTTCGCTTGTTATGAAGCTGGAGTGAATGATGAAGGATGTGATACACAGGCCTCAGGTCTCGAGACGTACCGATCAGTCGAATTTTGAAGGTCAGCAAGGGTTTGCTGACAGTGCAAGCTTGGAATTTGATTGGGAAAGGTGATCAGAGCCATGATTGATGCAGATGAGTGTGAGAATTTCCTCAGGTAGAAGAAAATTTTGCCTCAGTACAGCAGTTTGCAAAGGATTGGCCAGACGCTAGTGGCCCGCAAATCGTCGAAGCTCCCCCACCAGAATTAGGTGGTAAGGCCTCAACGGCATGCGGTCTCAATTATAGCCTATAGACATTCAATAAACGTTGAAATGAAGCTGTAAATTATCCTGTATACATGATCCATGGTGTTTTAGCCCCCAGCCTGTAACCCTGCTGTCGCCGCCCCCTATAGTTACCCCCGCCGTGGCCTCATCATAGCCCCTGTAGGGCCTGCTACTGTCTTGCTGTAGGCCCTGCTGTTATCATGCTGTAGACCCTGTGGCCGCTGCTGCTGTCATGCTATAGGCCCTGTGGCCGCTGCTGCTGTCATGCTGTAGGCCCTGTGGTCGCTGCTGCTGTCATGCTGTAGGTCCTGTGGCCGCTGCTGCTGTCATGCTGTAGGCCCTGTGGTCGCTGCTGCTGTCATGCTGTAGGCCCTGTGGCCGCTGCTGCTGTCTTACTGTAGGCCCTGCTGTTATTATGCTGTAGACCCTGTGGCCGCCGCTACTGTCATGCTGTAGGCCCTGCTGTTGTCATGCTGTAGGCCCTGCTGTTATCATGCTGTAGGCCCTGCTGTTATCATGCTGTCTGTAGGCCCTGCTATTGTCATGCTGTAGGCCCTGTAGCCGCCGCTGCTGTCATGCTGTAGGCCCTATTAATGACATGCTGTAGGCCCTGCTGTTGTTATGCTGTAGACCCTGTCGCCGCTACTGCTATTATGCTGTCGGCCCTGTCGCCGCTGCTGCTGTCTTGCTGTAGGCCCTGCTATTATCATGCTGTAGGCCCTGCTGTTATCATGCTGTCTCATCGGCAAACTGGGAAGTGGAACAGAAAATGCGAAACTGGAAAATCCGCTGAAAGCGCATTTTCCAGGCAAAATACTAGAAATAATAGGAAAATTTTAGGTTTTTTTTATTCTAGCCTAAAAGTCCTAAATATAGAAAATCCGGATTTAAGGCCTTAAATCCGTGATTTTCCTCTAGCACCGGGAAGAAACGGGAAGCTCGCTAGAGTTATAGCGGCTACGTTATTAACGCTAGCGTAATATAGGTTTTAAATACAGTCGATTCACGTAATTTATACACGCGTATAGTACTCCCCCCTAGCCTAGCCCCGTTTCCTATACCTACATTACGCCTGCGATTAATTCTCCTACTAAGTATTAGTACTATTAGTTATTAATAAGACTTAGTACCTTATTATAATTACCTAGTTAGTACTACCTTAATATAGTTATATTATAACTAATTAGTAGGACTTATCCCCTATTAGTCCTATTACCTAGTATTTTCTAAAAGTTACTAAATATACTAAATATATATTTAGTAACTTATAGTATTATTCCTAGCCCTAGAGCTAATATATAAGCGCGCCTATTATATATATATTTTCTGTATTTTTCTATATTATTCTATATTCCTAGTTTACTAATATTATAAGCCTTACTATTATTATATTATAAGCCTTATAACTACCACTACTATTATATTATAAGCCCTACTATTATTATACTATTTATAAGCCCTACTATTATTATACTATAAGCCTTATAACTACTACTACTATTATACTATAAGCCCTATTAATAATATACTATAAGCCCTACTATTATTATATTATAAACCCTATTACTACTACTATTATTATATTATAAGCCTTATTACTACTACTACTATCTTATTATAAGTCCTACTATTATTATATTATAAGCCTTACTATTATCTTATTATAACTTTATAACCCTTATAAATATCTTATTAGTAAGATAATAGTAGTAGTTATAATAAGATATATATAAGGGTAATAAGATAATAGTATAAGTTATAAGATATTTATAAGGGTTATAATAAGATATCTACTAGTATTTATAAGTTATATTTATAGCTATAAGTTATTAAAGTATTACTATCTAATTCTAGTAAGTAAGCTTTAATAATTTATAGGCTACTAGTATCTAGCTAATACCTTTATAAACTACTATAAATAAATATTAGAATAAAGCTATAAATTATCCTATATATATAATCTATAGTATTTTAGCCCTTAGCTACCCTTATAATTACCTCTATTATAACCTTATTATAACCCTTATAACTACTACTACTATTATATTATAGTTCCTACTATTATTATACTATAAGCCTTATAACTACTACTACTATTATATTATAAGCCCTACTATTACTATATTATAAGCCTTATAACTACTACTACTATTATATTATAAGCCTTACTATTACTATACTATAAGCTTTATAACTACTACTACTATTATATTATAAGCCTTACTATTACTATATTATAAGCCTTATAACTACTACTACTATTATATTATAAGCCCTACTATTACTATATTATAAGCCTTGTAACTACTACTACTATCTTCTTATAACCTTTATAGATATCCTATTATAAACTATACTATTATCTTATAACCTATTAAGATATCTTAATATATCTAGCTAGTAGGATACAGCTTACTAGTAATATCCTAGTAGTATTAATTCGGCTTCTTATTATCCTAAGAGAGGCTAGGTAGCTTCCTTAAGGGGTATTTAAATAGTCCTCCCTTAGCCTCCTTAGAAGGTAGAGATTAGTTCTTTTATAATTATAAAGTTACTAGAGTATCAAGTCTATCTTTATAATACTACCTACTTACTAGTAGTTTATACTATCTATTCTAGCCCTTAAGAACTAGCCTTCTAGTCTAGTTCTTAATAGTTCTAATCTCTCTACCTTTAAAGGGGGATAGTCTAGATTATAATAGTATAATAATATAAAGATATCTAATACTAAATAAGATAAAAATATATTAGAAGTCTAGTATAATAAAATTAATATAATATTAGAGTCTAATATAAGAGATATTAAAGTATGAAATAATATAGCTAGTAATAGAATTTCTAATAAAACCCTTACTAGTACTATTATACTTAATAAACTTATTACTACTATTAAAGTTAAAGAAGAGTAGTTAATAAAAGAAAGAAAGCTTTAAGGTATCTAAGAAAAGGTAGCTTAATTATAAGTAAAAGTAGAAGCGGTTATACTAGATCTATATTAGATTACTAGTAAATTACTAGGTAGGATATAATAAGGGTTAGGACTAGGCCTAATAAAGAGCTAATACCCTTTAAATTAGGGTACTAATATATAAGGTATATTAGACCCTAGAGTAAGCTCTATCCTTAGTAGTTTTACCCTAAGTTAGTCTACTAGAGGCTAGTTAGAAGAACCTAGTAGTTAATACCTTAGAAGCTATATAAAGCCTAAGGAATTACCCTTTTATAAGGGGAAGAATATATATAAATATAAGAAATAATATTATATTATAAATATTATATTTCAATTAATATTTAATAAATTCCTAATTAAGTTTATAAAGGTTACCTAGGTTATATAGTTCTTAGAAGGTAAACCTACTAAGTTATAAGATTATTATAAAAAGTTATTATTAAGGAGAGTAGTTACCTAGAAGTACTTTACTTAATACTTACTAAACTTTATTAAGGACCTAGTAAACCGCTAGCTTTATAATATATAATTATACTTACCCTAGTATATATTTAAGTAGGATTAAATTATAAATCCCTCCTTTTCTAGAGGAATATTAGTAGATTAACTTCTTTATAAAGTTACGCCTAGACCTTTAAAAGGCCCTTATAAATTATTAAGACCTCCTTATAATTAAAGAAAACCTAATTACCCTTACTACTTAATTAGAGAATAACTAGTAGTATTATACTAGAATAATAGCGGGTAATAGTTATATTACTAAAAAAGGGGATTATTCTAATAAGTAGAATAAAGGTTAGAAGAGGGAAGGAAGTTAAGATAGAGGTATTAATCCTTTTATAAAAGTAGGAAGTATTTAACCTACTAGTAGTTATAATAAGTTACTAGATACTAAGGAAGGGTTAATATATTTTAATTATAAAAAGAAGGGCTATTATAATAAGGACTATTATAGGCCTAGGATACCTAGGAACCTAAATATAATACCTATTAATACTATTAGAAAAGAAACTATTAAATTAAAAAAAGGAAGCGCGTCTCTATTAAGACCTTAATACTAGGGCGCTTACTTATTAAAAGGGGTTTATTATTAATTTATAGTATTAATATTAATAGTTCTATTAATATATAAGGTATATAGAACTATATAGACTTCCTAATAGATATAAGAGTAGAGATTAATATTATCTTTTAAAGCTTTATTAAGTAATATAACCTAAAACCCCTAGAGGGCTATTAGCTATTAATTCCTAAATAAATAAATAGTTAATTAGTCTATTATTATAATATATACTAGGTAGAGTACTATCTTATTAATAGCTAGGGATAGCTAGGTTAATATACTAGTATATTTTATATAATTAAGAAGAAGGGGTTACTAATTATTCTTAATATACCTACCTTATTAGAAGCTAGGGTATAAGTAGATCTAGGGAGTTAAAAGTAGTAATTTCTACTAGACTCTACTAGTATATCTATCCTAGAGTTATAAGTATTTATAGATATCTTTAAAGGTAAATTAATAATTTATACTATTATTTATATTAGGTTATTCTAGGCGGAAACCTAGAGCTTTAAAGGTAAAGTACTAGAGCTACTTAAAAGTCTTTATAACTTTTTAAATATCTTTTTAAATAAGGAGGTAGGACGACTACCCCTATTTAAGCCTAGGGACTACGCTATTAATATAGATAGTTATAAGCCTCTTTATAAGCCTATCTATAATTTATTATAAAGGGAGTTAGAAACTCTATATATCTACCTAGATAACGCTAAGTTAAAGGGTTAGATATAAGAGTCTACTAGTCTTATAAGGGCTCCTATTTTATTTATATTAAAGAAGGATAGTAGCTTATATCTATATATTAACTATTATAAGTTAAATAAGATAATAGTAAAGAACTATTATCCTCTCCCTTTAATTAGTAAAATACTTAATTACTTATAAGGTATAAAGATATTTACTAAGTTAGACTTTAAGGATACTTATTATAAGATTTATATTTATAAGGGTAATAAGTAGAAGATAGTATTTTATACGCGGTATAACTATTTTAAATATATAATTATACTATTTAAATTAATAAATACCTTAGTTATATTCTAAGCCTATATTAATAGAGTTTTAATAGGCCTAGTAGATATTACTTATATAATATACCTTAATAATATTTTAATTTATTTAGAAGATATCTTAAGTTATAAGTAATATATCTACTAGGTACTTAAGTAGTTATAAAAGTTTTAGCTTTATATAAACTAAAAGAAATATAAGTTTTATACTAATTTAATAGAATTTATTAAGTTTATTATAAGTACTACTAGTATATTAATAGATAGTTATAAGGTATTTACTATTTAAGACTAGCTAGTATTAATTATATATTAGGAAGTTTAAGTATTCTTAAGATTTATAAACTTCTACTAGTGTTTTATATATTACTATTTATAAATAGTATCCCCCTTAAATAGCCTTTTAAAAGGTAGTAAGGATAGGAAGAAGTTAAGACTATTTATATAAGGCGCTAGTAAAGAGAAGGCGTTTTATAACTTATATTATACCTTTATAACTATACCCGTCTTAATATATTTTAATCTTAATAAGAAAATTTAAATTAAAATAGATATATCTAATTTTATTATAATAGCTATCCTATCTTAATAAGATAATAATAGGGCTTAATATCTAGTAGCTTTCTAGTCTTATAAATTAATACCTATTAAGACTAGGTATAAGATATATAATTAAGAGCTATTAGTAATTATTAAAGTCTTTAAGTGATAGTAATATTATATAGAAGGTAGTTATTATACTATTAAAGTACTTATAAACTATAATAATCTTAGGGGATTTATATAAGTAAAGTAGTTAAATAGTTATTAAGCTTAATAGGCTATTTATTTAGCTATATATAACTTTAATATTAAATATTAACCTAGTAAGAAGAATCCTATAAATACTCTATTATATAGACCTAATTATAATAATATTAAGATATTATTTAACTAGCTCCTATCTACCTTATAAAATAAGCTAGTAAATTTAAGAAGTATTATCTCTAGTTAAAAGTAGCTAGAAGAAATAATTAAGTATATAAACTTATCTAGCTTAGGAGGGCTTAAGAAACCCTTAACTAAGCCTAAAAACTTAGATAGAAGGGATATAAAGCTACCTTCCTAGTATTAAAGTAATATAATAGCGCTACTACTTAATCCTATTACTAGGGTTATTAGTTATAAATAATATATCTTATAAGTATTAGTAAGAGTAGTTATTAGACTTAAAATAGCTTATAAAGCTAGATTAAAATCCTTAAAAGAACTTATCCTCTTATTAATTAATTAATTAATTAATTAATTATACTTCTATACTAGCTAAAAAGCTAATAAGGGTAGGCTATTTAGGGGTACGTATTACGTATATGTTATTCGGGGAGAAACCCTACTATAAGGATAATAACTCTACCTGATAATTGCGGTTCTCTTAACTATTTACAGCTCCTTCCCTCCCCCCCCTAGTAGGCCTACTACTAGGGAGGTAGTGGAGGGGTCGGGTTTACTACCTATTGTACTAAAGTTTTATCTACAGGTGAAACTTCTTTTCCTTGTCTAGGGCCTAGCCCCTTTCTCTTTTCTATCTCTACCGGCTATTCTTAATCTAATCCGTTTAGCGTAACGGATAAATCCTTATAACGGATAATTCCTTATAGTCCCAGTTATAACGTCTATAACGGGGAGGGTATATACGTAAAGGGAGGTGATAGAACTAGTACTTACCTACTAGTCTATCGGTGCTAGGTACTACTAGGTGAGGAGGCTAGCGGCCCTAGCGTGCTTGCAGACTATTAGGTGGGAAGGCTAATATCCACGTATCTCTATACGGGTTAGGCCTCTACTACCTACTACTATACCGTAGGGACTACCTAGGTACGGCTAAGCATCCCCCCGCCGTATAGTAGTAAGGTAGCGGATACCCGGTATATTTACCGCGGTTATATCGGCCGCTACTATTAAGGTATATGCGTGTAGAAGATAATAGGTACCGTTAGCTAACTAGACCGGCGGCCCTATCGCGCTTACAGGCTATTAGGTGAGGAGTCTAATACCTATATCCTATTTCGGGTTAGGTACCCACTACCTATAGCCGTACCGCAAGGACTACCTAGGAAGGGGACTAGAGTATCCTCGCCGCCGTACGGTAGTAATAGCGGCAGTATATACCCGGTATACTATCTAGCTTACGCTCGATTATTAAGAGGAAGGAAGAGCTAGCTCTATAGTATTACTATCTTTTTATTATACTGTTATTATCTATATATACTATAACTACCCTAAGGTAGGTAGACTTAGGCTACCTAGACCGCGCGGAGCGGAATCGGCTGGAGTATAAAGACGTAGCCTCGTAAGAGACCCTGTGGCGGGTATAGGTATAGAAGTACTATATATATTCTATAATATTATAGAGGTTTTATATCGGTAGTATTTCTATTATCTTATACTAGTATTACTAGTATTACTAGTATATCGCGTTTATAACACGCGTAGGGAAGCGGAGGCTATATTAGGGAGAGGTGGAAGGGTATTTATATAGTATATATTTTTTATCTATATCTATATATTCTATCGCGTTATATCTTTTACTATAATCTTCTAAGAGTTCTCCTTCTATCTTCTCTATTTTTCTATCGCGTTGGCGTTCCTATTCTCGTTATTACTATACTCTACCTGCGTGTCGATTCTATAATAACTAGGTAACCCTAGACGGTGCTTCTAAAATACCGTGAGATCTCTTAGCTCTCCTAGTACCGAGATACTAGAAGGTTCGTAGCCGGCACCACGTATAGGTAGATCTCGTCGCCGGCTATCCTCTTATTATAAAGTAATAATCCGTTTATTATTAAATAGAAAGATAAGGTAAAGTATATAACTTCTAAGTAAAATACTATTAAATAGCCTTAGAAAGTTAATTTTATAAGATTACTAAGATTTAAAGGAGTACTTTATATACTAGATAATTTAGTATTATATATAGAAATTATTATAAGGTATTATAATAATACCTTAGTAGGTTATTTTAAGTTATAAAAAACTTTAGAGCTACTCTAATATAAGTATTATTAGAGTAGAATATTAGTAGATATTAAGTTATATATTTAAACTTATAAAATATATTAAAGGGTAAAGGCTCCTAGATATAAACTTTATAATAATATAATATTCTTATTATAACTTAAAGGGCCTTAGGAAGAACTTTTTATAGATTTTATTATAGGCTTACTACTTAATAAATATAGAAATTCTATATATAATTCTATTCTTATATTTATTAATAGGTATATAAAGATAGTTTAATACCTTCTAATTAAAAGTACTTATATTACTATTAAATTAGCTAAGATTTTATTTAAGAATATAGTATTATAATATAATTTATTAATAAGTATTATATTAAATTAGGGATCCTTATTTATAAGTACCTATTAGTTAGAAGTCTACTATTATATAAAGATAAAGAGATAACTAAGTACTACCTTCTATTTATAAATAGATAGGTAGATTAAATATTAGAACTAAATATTAAAATATTACCTTAAGGTATTTTTAAATAAAGAATAGGATAATTAGGTTATATTACTCCTAATAGCTAAATTCGCGTATTATAATAGTATTTATATTATATTAAGTTATTTACTATTCTATATAATATATAGATATAATCTATATATAAAAGATAAAGTTAGAGATAACTTTCTAGAAGGAGGAGTACTTATAATTAAAGATTATATAGAAAACCTTTTAAAAATAAGAGTTATACTAGTAGATTAATAGTAGACTATTTAAGTATAAGTTATAAAGTTTTATAATAAACTTTATATCTTAAAGTCTTATATAATAAGAGAACTAGTAATATTAGTTATAAAGAACTTAAAGTAAAAAAAACTAAATTAAAAGCTATTATATAAATATACTAGTCCCTTTAAGGTAGTAGATATAATTAGATATTAAGTATACTACTTAAGTCTCCTAATAATATAAAGAATCTATCCTATATTTTATATTTCCTTATTAGAATTATATTAGAGTTATTTTAATAAAGGTAAATAACTATTTATACCTCCTCTAAAACTTATTAATAGTAAAAAATATTATAAGGTAGAATAAATTTTAGATAGAATAAAAAGTAAAGGTATTTAATACTACTTAATTAAGTAGTCTAATTATAAAATAGAATAGAATTAATAAATATCTATTAAGGATATAAATATAAAAGACTTATAAAAGGAATATAATAATATATATATAATAAAGAGATATTATAAGTAAAATACTTATATATAATTATTATAATAAAACTATCTAAGTATAAAGTTAAGTTATATAAGATAAGTTATAAGTTATATTTATATAATAGAGATTTTAATAAAGAAATATATAAGAAGAGAATTAATTAAAGGGAAAATCTTTATAATCTAAGAAAAGAATCTTTACTTAAAGGTATAATATTAAAGTCTTATAAAGGGAGTATATTATAGTAGGTTATAGCCTAAGAAAGATAAGCTACTAGATAAGACTTTATCCCTATTAAGGGGAAGTGGAGTAGGTATAAGAATAGGTATAAAAATAGGCGTAGAAGAGAGCGTATAAGGAGTATAAGGGGCGTAAGGGAGGTAAGTAGTATAATAAGAGTAAGTAGAGGGCGCGGTACTAGTAGTACTACTATTATAAAAAGGATAGCTAGGGCTAGTAGAAGCGGGGGCGGGTAATATAATAATAATAAAGGTAGGAGCCTCCTCCTCCTTTATATCCTCCTCTATCTCTTCTATCTCCCCCTTATTATTATTATTATTATTATCCTCCTCCTAAGATATAATTAACTTATATAAAGATAGTATAATACTTAATATACTTACCTCCGTTAAATCCTTATCTACCTCTATTATAATAAGGGTAGTAAACCCCTCTTATAAAAGTATTAGTATATATTATAAGAAGTATATAATAAAAGGACTTATCTATTACTTTATTATATCTAAGATACCTTTAAAGGTAATAGTTATATAATTACCTACCTTTACCCTAAGGTATAATAATTCCTTAGAGGTTTATAACTTATATAAAAGTATTTTACCGCGCTCCTTTAAATAAATTACTACTTCTACTTTAAAGGTAAAGGTAGTAATATATACTATAAAGGTAATATAATAAAGAGACTTTTTATACTAAAGTATAATAATAAGGCCGCGGATAAAGAGGCTAGATATATAAGTTTAAAAGGTAAGGGGTACTTATAACCTATTAATATATTATACGCGAATTATATTAAAATCCTATTATTATAAATTAATTTATACTTCTTATAAAGGTTATAATACCTTTAATAGGCCCTACCTATCTTATAGTTATATAATAACCTAGGATTTAAACCTAGGTACTTAGCGTATTAAAGATAATAGGGCTTAAGGAGAGTTATAACCCTAGTAGTATAACGGGGTAGAGAGGTATAATAAGAGTATTTAACTATCTATTATAAAATTAGCTAATATAAATACCTTTAAATATAAAGAGTATAAGAATAATTTAAAAGAAGTATAATATAATAGGATATTAATAAAGTCCTTAAATAACTAATATAATAGACTTATATAAAAAGGTAATTTATAAGTAATATACTTATAATATACTTAAAGATAACTAAAGTCTATTATAAGGTATTACTATATATAGAATAATAAAGGATAATTAATAGAGACTTATCTTAATTATTATTATAATTATTAACTATTTAAAATATAATATTATATTAGTAATTAATCCTTTATATTATACTTATATTTTAATAGTATTTATCTTATAAAGTATTAATAGTATTAATACTAAATATATTAGCTTTAATTATTAATATATTAATATATAGCTTAAGGTAACTTATAATAGGTTAATATTAATAATAGTAGTTATAAAAGAAGTTAGAAGTAAATAAATTATAACTTTATTATATACTATATTATATATATTAACTACGCGATTTAATAGTATAATATTACTACCTAACTTTTATAATTACTTATTTATATTATATATTTATAAAGTACTATAATAATAAACTTAATTAATAATTATATTCTACTACTAATAATATTATAGTTATAAAGGCTATTAATATTAGTATTATATAATATTAATAGCGTATTACTATTACTATAATATTATTATCCTTAAAACTCTTTCCCTTATTTTCCCTACTAGGGTTTTAAAGGTTTTTAACAAGTCCTACTATAGATAGTAATAATTAGTATTTAGGGATAAATACCCTTAAAGGGGAGGTAATTATTAGGATATCTTAATATATCTAGCTAGTAGGATGCGGCTTACTAGTAATATCCTAGTAGTATTAGTTTAGCTTCTTATTATCCTAAGAGAGGCTAGGTAGCTTCCTTAAGGGGTATTTAAATAGTCCTCCCTTAGCCTCCTTAGAAGGTAGAGATTAGTTCTTTTATAACTATAAAGTTACTAGAGTATTAAGTCTATCTTTATAATACTACCTACTTACTAGTAGTTTATACTATATATTCTAGCCCTTAGGAACTAGCCTTCTAGTCTAGTTCTTAATATAACCCTTATAGATATCTTATTATAAGTTATACTATTATCTTATAACTCTTATAAATATCCTATTATAACCCTTATAAACATCTTATTATAAACTATACTATTATCTTATAACCCTTATAAATATCTTATTATAAGCTATACTATTATCTTATAACCCTTATAAATATCCTATTATAACCCTTATAAATATCTTATTATAAACTATACTATTATCTTATAACCCTTATAAATATTCTATTATAAGTTATACTATTATCTTATTATAACTTATAATTATAAATATCTTATAAATAAGATAATAGTAGTAGTTAGAATAAGATATTTATAAGGATTATAAGATAATAGTATAACTTATAATAAGATATCTATAAGAGTTATAAGATAATAGTATAACTTATAAGATATTAATAGAAGTTATAATAAGATATCTACTATTAATTATAAGTTATATCTACTACTATAAGTTACTAAGGCCTTACTACCTATTTTAAGTAGGAGAGCTTTAATAATTTACAGGCTACTAGTATCTAGCTAATACCTTTGTAAATAACTATACCTTAGATATACTATTATCCTATTAGCTAGTAAGCTAGTAGAGCTAATTATATAATAGGAGGGTAGTATATCTAAGTATAAAACCCTGTAATTTTACTAGATATCCTATTTTTTAGTAATATACTATATAAATTTTTCGCTTATTAATAAAATTTATTAATAATTAACTTTATAATATAATAGTATAGAATTCTACTATATAAATACTAGCTATATTAATACTCTAATCCTCCTCTTACTTCTTCTAACTCTAACTAGCCTACTTTTAATCTAATCTACTTATAATAACCTATCTATAATACTATTACTATCTATTAACTCTAAATTTCTAAAAATCCTAGTAGCTAGCTAGTAATAATAATAATAGGGTAGCTTATTTTTCTAGTAGTTAGTAGGTTAGGTAGGGTATCTAAACTACTAGAGTAGGCTTAGTTAATAGATAGTAGACTTAATATAAGTAAAATTAATACTATAATAGTTTAGTAGAAGTAGTTATAAAGTAAATAGGATATAATAGAAGCTTATTAATATACTATTAGCTTATTTTATACTTAGTTAGAGTTCTTAATATATATACCTTACTTTATATATATTATAGTAAATAATACTAATATTATTAATATATTATTAATAATAAGTTTACTAGTAAAGAAATAAATATTTATACTTAGATATATTACTACCTAGCTATATAATTAGTATTACTAACTTAAAGGGGCTTTACGCCTAGCTTAGAATACGACTAAGAGATTAAGGTAAAGAAAATTATTGTTTATAAGTAAAAATTAGGTAATACTAGTAGAGATTAGTTGAATTTCAGGGTTTTAATATATAATTTAAGAAGGTATAATATATATAAGGTAGTAGTATATATATACCTTATTTAAGTCTATATATACCTCTTCTAAGTCTATATATATCCTATTTAATACACGTATACCTCTCTCTATTTAACCTAGTATTTAGCTAGTAGAAGTATTCTAAATAGTTAATTAAGCCTACCTAAGTTATATAATAGAAGATTATCTACTCCTTAATACTTTATACTTCTATTATACTATTCTAATAGTAATAACTACTTAGCGTATTATAAATAGATTATACTTATAGTATATATATTTCTATAAGGAGTCTAATAGGCTAAGCCCCTTTAAAATCTATCTATTAGTAGGAAAGTTATAGGTAATAGTATAATATAACCCGCTAGTAGCCCCTAAGCCAAATAGAGGGAGGTGTACGCGTACTAGGACAGGGTATACGCGGACTTAGATAAGGTGTACGCGGGCCAGGATAAGGTGTACGCGTACCGCCGCCCTATATATAATATGATTTTCAAACACATGCGCCAAGCCTACTGCCTAGCTCTGCTCCTTTCACAACAACAACCTCTTTGTACTGTCAGAACCAGTCACGATTTACATACAGTAGAATAAGTCTTCTGCTAAGTGTTCTATATTCCAAACTACCCTAAAGTCGAATCAAAAATGTACCGTCATTTTTACCCAGGGCGGGTTCTTGAAAACGTCAACGAATTTCTTTCCGGCAAAACTTTGGTCTGATGCGACAGCTTTCTTCATATTTATCATGGTCACATATCTCTCGTTGTATCATTTCTCCCATTTTTGTAATCCATCTGGATTTGCGATCTAGGCTTTCGGACCGGCCGAATAAACCCACTTTTTCTTGTAATCTCACACGCGTCCACTGCCACCCTTAAGATCCCTGAGTTCTCCGCCGTTTGCTGGCACCTCCGGTCTTATTATTCATATTTCGCTTCTTGCTGTTTCCGCTGGTCTTCAATCTTAGCTGCTACAAGCTCAGATAATTAGCTCGTCGTTCCCAAAAGGACGCCCGCCGTTTGAAGACGTCAAATGCTCACCTGGTCCAAGCCCATGCATTCAATGTCGGGCACCTGGTCTTCAGCGTCTGGCACCCCGTTTTGAGCGCCCTCCACCTGGTCTTCAAAGCCCTGCTCCTGGTCTTCCGTGTCCTTTTCCCAGAGTGCGTCTCGCAAAGAGCCATAATCATCTCCGATATCCCTCTTGCCGGTGGCGATCAGGTGTAGCCACCACAGAGCCAGGTTGACGGTCATGCTTTCAGAGTTCCGGCGAGCTTCGTCTCTGCCGTCTGCCCATGGGATGGCTTTATATTCCAAGATGCCCTCAGTGCGAGCGCGGTGGATTACTGACGGTCATCCATCCGCGCCAGCATTTATGGCATTTCCCATTATGCCACCATACCCAGCCAGAGGTTGTGGTCTTCCCGGTAGAGTCGCCCAAGGTATTCCTGGACTTCGATTGGGTCCTCGAACTGGACTGATTCGACGGCATAACGTGTGCAGTGGAATTCGGTATGGAGGGTTCTGAATACTGGAGGGACGCAATCGGCAATAGTCTCGATATCTTTTACAGTAGACTTACCCCTCCAAGGTCACGAAGATCTGGACCGCCGTGTCTGGCAAAGCGCTTCAGTTGCTTTGAAGGGTTTTTCAATACACCTTGTTCAGTTGTTTTCTTGGGCTTCTTCTTCCTTTGACGAACGCCTTTGGCATCCCTTAGGTTCCCGCGGCCGGCAACAGTGGTTCTGACAGAACTGGCTCTTTGTCTGTTTCGTCGATCAAGTTCGCTCAAAGCCCGTCGAGTGAGCCACAGCTTTGAAAGTGAATCCCAGTATGCTGTAGTCGTCTCCTGCTGTGATTGAAGAGGTCTCTTAGCATTTTTCCAGGGCGGGTGCTGTGTGGCAGTCTTCGAGTGCTCTTGTTCAATTGCACCTCGTTGACGCTTTTGACCACGCAATGGTTGATCTTCAGACGCGATGCAGTCATCAAGCACGGCACTCTGCAAAGTGTGAATCGTGAGTCGATCTCTTCGGTAGGCGGACGGACATCGAGCATGATAATACATGAGAAAGCTCTCAGTCATTCTTCAAAATTGAATCCAAAGGGTTGGCGGGCATTGTTCGTTGAAGGGAGGCGTAATTTTGGACGCTACCAGTCTCTGAAGACGGTCGAGTTTTGGCCGTGTGCAAACGGTTTCATGCTGTCCCGGTTTGATGCCAGCGAATGAGCAAAAGGGTGTATTTGTTGAATCTGATAATCCCTAGAGCTGTGTGCGAATTCTTTTCCCTTCTACCATCGCGCCAGAAATCTTCCATAACAACGTACGCTATCGGACCGCTTGAACAAAGACCAAGCCTGAGAGACAAGAAGCAAGAGGAAATCATTACCTGGATTCCTGCCGGGCTCCAGGCGGCACTTGCTCGTATACGACTGCATTGAGTCCAATATCGACTCCTGCAGCTGCTCAGTATCTACATCCGCCTCCTTCCTTGAGCTCGCGATTCCTCATTGCTCGCCGGCCGGAGCCGAACGAGCCACACTGGGTACCGCAGACCGCTGACTGGCCTCAGTTCCCACGTCATATTCGTGATCTGCATAATGCAGGTTCCTGGCAAAAGCTGTATCCCATACAGTCTTTCGCTCATTAGCTATCAAATTGTTGAAGTATTCACACTCGACCGTCCGTCGTAATTGCAGGCCAACTAGACTAGGAAATCTTCGATCTCCTGACTCTCACACGAGGGCCGTTTGGTTAACACGATCTTGGGCACGCAACCCGCTGATAACCAAATGGGAAACCGCAAAAGAGAAGGGTTTTTACTGCTGTAACCCGAGAAGCATAAGCCGTCACTTCATTCCCAACATGTGGTAATATATTACCAAGTATATTAGCCACATACCAATAGAATTATCATGTTAACGTTGCATCACATCGTCACATTATCAATCACTCTACCATGATTGCTCGGAAATAGACCCTTCCTCGCGCAATATATACCCCAGAACCAATCACCGTTGATATCCCCACATTCTCTGATCTCCGCTCCTTTTGGGAAAGCAAGTTCGTCCGTGGTCCCATCCTGCGGCCACCAAGACCACCGCGCAAGTATGTGCATACCAATGCCCCCGTTTGGCGGATACTTTTTCAAAAGAGGCGGAGTATTGTCATCGGCTGAGACAGCAGTGATCCTGCCCGTGGACGCTTTCGAGACCTTCTTCGCCTGTCGCTGTTGCCCTTCACGCCAGCTCCATTCAGCGCTTCCGTCCGTACTCGCGTCGTCTTCCAGAGCATGGCCGCCTACGAGGTCTTCAACCACGATCCGCCGTTGGCCTAAGTTTGAATCTTCGAAACCTACGACGACCATCCTGTGGCCGCTCGGACAGCGTCGCCAGCCCTTGGGCCCATTCGCTGTGCTGATCTTCCCGTTATAGACGAGCTTGAGGTAGCAGGTTGCGTCGATGTCATAATCGCCTGCGCGGCAATGGGGGCAGTGGAAGCGGGTGGTTGACGGTGGGATGGGATAGGTGCAGATGACGCATTTAGTGCTCAAGGAAAGGGGTACAAAGTCCTCTTGGCGAACCAGGTCTTCTCGGCGTACAGTAGCTGAAGATGTAGCAGGCAGCCCGATATCATTGAGTCCGGAATTTTGGGCTGCAGTTGGTGGTGAAAACTTTGAAGTGCCCTCCGGATTGAGATAAGTGACAGGCAAGAGGGCATGCGTGCAGCATTTAGCCTGGTTGACACAGGAATTGCAAAAGCCCCATTCGCCTGTGTTACATCTCTCGCACTTCCAAAAGCATGCAGGTGCGTAGTTTGAGCAATTTGAGCAAAACGGTCCCGATTGCAGACGTTTCTTCGGATCGGAAGAGGTACGTAATTGGAAACCCGCAGTCTCTGGTTGAAGGCTCTCAGGTGGTGGTTTGAGATAGCGATGACCCTCAAGACAATGTGGAAGGGGATGATTTTGAGGATAGCCTCCCGGTGGTTCTCGGTTCCTATATTGATATACGGCTGCATAGCCAAAATCATACCAATGAAGGCAGCCACGGCCAATCCGGTAACAACGCTGGCAAATGTTATATTTACCATCGTGACATTGAGAACAGTTCCAGTGTAATTCATATCCGATATTCTGCTTCCCACACCGATCACAGGAGATGGATGGTTCTGCATACGATGCTAGAGATTCTCTTGCATCAACAGATGAATGCGCTTGGTGGGTATCTGTTGACCTGGCGCTGTAGCTTTGGGGATCAGCCCGCTGTATGTTTGGTTCGGCTGTTCCAGAGCCGATTGTAGATGGGTCACGGCTAGATCTAAGGGGAGACAATATAGGTGGTGTAGTAGCTAGCTGCAATGGGGTTGCCCCTGTAGTCGCCTGGGATTGAGCTCCTGGGCTTCTTTGAGCTGAAGGACCCTGATCTCGTGATGAGCCCCGTGGCCGAGGGGTGTTCGGGTCTTTCGCCCGCCTACCGCCGCTCGGAAGATCTCCCGAATGTACTCTTTGATTCGAAGTAGATTCCGACCTGTTACTTAGATCGGTCGCTGAGCGCGCTGCTTGCCTCTGCGTTTCCAATGAGCCCCTTCGACGGGAGGATGGCGGTATTGGCGATGTCTGTCTTCGGTTCTCACTGGATGTTCGCCGTCTGTTGCCATGGCCTGTAGGATACGCTTCGAAGAGATGTGGTCTTGAGAGTGGTGGATGATTATGTGAATTTGCAATCTGGCTGGTTGGATACTGGGGCCTGCCCTGTCGGTGGTGCTGTCTTTCATGCCCGGACGTTTGGGTTCGAGAAATACTGTGTTCCGTGTCTTCAACACGATCTTCTCGTGATCTCAATCGTCGTCCATGTCGCCGTCGATACGCTTGAGCAATTTTCTCACTGAGTTCATCCTCCTGTGAGACATCCATGTTGTTCAAATCTATCCCGTCCAGTAATCCCTCGTCTGTAATCTGTCTCAGGATTTCCTCTTGCATCTCTGATGAATCAGTAATAGACGAGCTCAGCAACGACCGCAGACTAGATTGGTGCTCGATTTGCCGTGCTTGTGAAGCTGCGTCTGACGCTGTTGAAGGGCGCTCCCCACTCGCATTATCCTGACTCCTCCGTTGTCTGGCGCCCTCCTCCACAGCACCGACTGCGCGGTCTCTGATGCGGTGCCCCGCGCCCCTCTCATTAGAGCCGATGCCTCGGATGCCAACGTCTCTGAGACTCATCTCGCGCACCTCCTCCATCATCCTCCTGTCCTCCGCCTCGCCAGAACCCTCTCGCCGTTTCCTAATCTTCGGCAGTACGTTTTCTCCGGGTGTGTACTTGACCATTATCTCGGTCTTCTCTTGTTCGGTTCTTGCCCTACCAGTATTCGCCTGTATATACATCTCAAGGAGGGTTGTAATCTTGGCATCGGGCCTGGTCTCCCGGACTGACGCACGGCATGACGGGCAAGTGAAAGGGTTTGGTCTGGAGGCCGAGATCTGAGAGGATTGCCATGAAAACCATTCTTTGAGACAGGAGCCGCAAAAGGTGTGGAGACAGTCGAGGAGGGTGAGGGGCTGGTAAAGAACTTCGGTGCAGATCTAGAGCGTAAGGCTGTCAGTCAGGGAGAGCTGTCATGAATGGGTTGGAATGCGATTGAACATGAGTCCACAGTATTTCAATGTAAGTGCGACTGACATACAGAACATGTCAGCTCCTTCTCCAGGTCCAGCAAACCAGGCTTAGCCCCTGCAGCCATGCTGGTGGTGCTTTTACCCCAGAGCTCACTAAGTTGTAGCTATCGTTGACGATGGCCAATAGAAATAGTCCTCAGACTGAGGCAATCATGCCTTTGCTGGCGGACACCCCCATTTTCTCATACCCAGTGCCACGAGGGGGCTTTACGGGCTGTTACGACGGGAGAGCTAACTTTGGCCATCTAATACCCGACTTTTCATCCCAAAAACTCAACATTAGCATTACAGTATATGAATGTTACACAGGTATAAGACTACTTAGATTAATTTATTATTTTGTATAGAGTTTTTTTTAATTCATTTCACGATTGAATTAAGTAGCGACCTAGTATGAAGTTGAGTTCGTAGGAGCTTCAGCGACTCAGGGGTCCTGATTACCTAGACTATGGATGGTGTGAGGGTTTATATCGTGATGTTGTTCCTTCGTGCAATTTCATCCTGCATTAGAATTGGAGTAGTGATCCAGCACTCGCCCATCAATCTCATGCTCGCCTCCTCTAGCCATTCAATCTGCATACCCCACGTCCCGATGCATTGGGCCTTTTCCATCGAAAGATGGAGTATCATAAGTCCCAGCTGGATCCGTGCCATTTTTCATGATATATTCCCGTACCTTCGCAAGGTCGTGTCGAATACCGCTGATGATCGCATGCATATCCAAACGGATCTTCTCGTTGGTGATCGCGCCGCCCTTGATTGCAGCTTCAGCAACATGGTATCTACTCACCTCATTGCGCAGCATCATATCAAGTGGGGTGGTTGTGCTTCCTTCCTCGTTGTATGATGCAACACTGATCCGATCTAGCCGGGGTCTACCGAAGAGTAGGCCTTTGATCTCGTCTCCGTAACCATGGTAATTGAAATGGATTGGGCGGTCGGCGGTGAACAAAGCATCGAAATCCTGGTGTGTGAGAGCGTGAGGATGACCGCCTTCATGCTTGAGGATCAACAGGTCAGTAACGTTTACGACGCGCACGCGGAGGTCTGGTGAGATCCTTCGCAACATCGCAGCAGCCTCGATGACTTCGAATGTGAGCTCAGCACCAATTCCAACGAGAACTACGTCTGGGTTGAGACCATCGTCTATACTGGCAAATTTCCATACCGACGCACCGGCTTTGCAGTGGCTGTCGGCCTCGTCTGCGGATAGAAAGCTGGGCTGGGGCTGCTTGGATCCAACCATTAAATTCACATAGTTTACCGAGCGGAGACAGTGCGAGATGGTGGAAAGAAAGCTGTTCGCGTCGGGGGGAAGATATACACGGGCAGCTGAGGGCTTGAGATTTAATACGGCGCCGATGAATGAAGGGTTCTGATGGGAGAAGCCATTGTGCTCTTGTCGGGTCCATGTGCTGGTCTCAAGGTAGTTGATACTGCTGATATCCTTCCTCCACGAAGTCTCTCGGGCCTAAGCAGCTGGTCAGAAGCGTTCCATCACATACAGCTGCTTGACTTACCATCTTGTTGAACTTGCTGTATTGCACCATCATGGTATGAACAATTCCCAAGAAGCTTTCGTATGATGGGAAAAGACCAGTACGTCCGGTAACGGTGTAACCCTGGAGGAAGCTCTGGCACGTATGCTCGGAGAGAATCTCTACTACCCTACCACCGCGAGCATTGGAGAATTCATCCCACTGGAAGTTTCTCCCCGTGTGACGAAACACAGCATCCAACTTATTGCTGACGAGCTCATCCGGCGAGAAGATTCGCATGCTGCGAGGATTGTCCACCAGAGTCTGATCTAGAAACTCGCCGATCGTCAGCATACAGCTAGCCTGACCACCTTTCTCAACAGCGTACTTCCTCCAATCAGGAAGATTAAGGACCTCGTGTGAGCCGTAAGTATCTATCTGCTGGCCAAGTTTCTTGCTGTCTTTTTTGGGAATAATGTCCAAGATTGATTGCATGATAGTGCCATCTTTATGGAAGAGTTCGTCGGGTCTGTAACCTTGGAGCCAAGTCTGAAGGTCTTTCAATTCACTAGAGTCAGATTTGGCGGCCATCAAAGGGACTTGATGTGCACGGAACGACCCCTCCATGAATTGTCCGTGGACCTTCTTCGGTGCACCCCACCCTTTTGGTGTCCGCATTATCAACACTGGCCATCTGGGCTTCATAATTGGCTTTCCAGACCTTGCTGCTTTCTGGATTCTATGGATCTCATCCAACGCCCATTCCATTGATCGAGACATGTCGGTGTCAATGTCCTCCAGATCTTCCACAAACCGGCACTGGTATCCATAGCCGGTGAACAGCGTGACCATCTCCTTATCATCCATACAGCCATAGATCGTTCGTTCGCTAATCTTGAAGCCGTTCACGTGAACGATTGGGAGGACGGCACCCGATTCTTTCGGGTCGATGTACTTCGCAGCATGCCATGCGGTCGCCGTTGGTCCTGTCTCCGACTCTCCGTCCCCAACCACGCAAGCTACCACGAGATCCGGCTTGTCCATCACAGCACCGAAAGCAACGCCCAGAGCGTAGCCAAGCTCTCCACCCTCGTGTATGGCACCTGGCGTCTCTGCGTTGATGTGACTGGGCAAACCGCTTGGTGTGCTGAATTTTGTGATGAGGTTGGTTAACCCCTCCTTATTCCTGCTGTATTGAGGGTAGAATCTTTCCAAAGACCCTTCGAGCCACAAGCTTGACAAGATGGCAGGCGCGCCATGACCCGGCCCAACGACAAAGATGATGTCCTGCGTCCTCTGTGTAGCAAGGAGATTGAGGTGAGAGTATACCAGGGTCAGACCTGGGCAGGTACCCCAATGACCGAGCAGCCGAGGCTTGATATCTTCGGACTTGAGGTCACGTTCGAGTAGGACGTTGTCTCGTAGAAAGATCATGGCTAGCAGGCCAGTCAAGTCAGCCACCTTGATTGATAGATTTTCAAGGGCCCAGAACACTCACCGGCGGCGATGTAATTGGCAGCGCGCCTGAACTCCTGCAGTCCTTCGTATGTGGATTCATCGAGCTTGGTCAGAGCCAACTCGACGGCCAGTGACAAGACATGGTCGTCGATGTTGGATGGCAGAGGCTGAGGATTAGGGCGGTCGATTTCTTCTCCTGGCATCTTGACGATGTGGACCGACTTCAAGATAGCTATATGGAGTGGGTTGAGGTAGTGTTAGGAGTTGCAAGCTTGATGTTGATGTGAGGGAAGAGGAGAGTAGGAGGAGAAATCATTGAGGAGGTGAAAGAGGAAGTCAGCTAGAGATGCGAGCGATCTCGATGCTTCATCCTTATTCTTCCTCTTTCCCTTCATCTCGGAATTGATTCCCCTCCTGACTTAGTCGTGGTCGCGGTTCGCGGCGGAGCTGATCCCGTCGATGAAATTGAAAGTGACATCACAGTGGGACCACAGTGGCACCACTTTACATAGTACCTTACCTTACGTGCGTCTTCCTCTTAAAGCTGACTGACGCTTCTTGAATGCCATCTGATTCCATCAATACCATCGTCCAGTCAAAGACTCGAAGCATTGCACGGGCATCTATATATGTAGTCCCTCGTCACAAATGATCAATGGTATATAAAGTGCAGTCCTTCAACGCTCGGAACCAAGGCTTATCGATAACGTTCCCCTAGCCTTATCGATAGAACTAGTTCTCCTAGTAAGACACTAACGAATGTCACACTAAACCAGACACAGGTCTAGTCGGAAAGCCAAGACTTCTGTACGCGACATGGTCCCTGCTCCCTGAAACAACAAAACGACGGTGACGGTCAAGCAAGCTGCCTTGGAAGGCCCACAACCTGATGACCTTCACGGCAGACGCAAGCGTACCGTGATAAGCCATTCCTAGACAAATTCCAACCTCAATTGCCCGGAATACATCTTTCCACCATCATGGCCATCATCCTCTCCATCAATTCCGGGTCCTCCTCCGTCAAAGTCTCCATCTACAGATCCGATGCCCACGACAAGTCTCCGATACTGCTTGCCAGTTCGCAAATCGACGGCCTCACTGCGCCTCCAGCCAGGTTGACCTACAAGCGCGGCGCCGAGGAAACAAAAAACCAGGAAGTAAAGGGTATAAAGTCGAATGAGGATGCCTGCGAACATATACTGAACCATCTGGTGAACGACAAGGGACTTTCGGATATATCGAGCAGAGACAACATCACGCATGCATGCCACCGCGTGGTCCACGGGGGAGATTATCCGGCGGCACACGTTATAGATGAGGATACATACCACCATCTCGAGGACCTTACGGATCTGGCACCACTCCACAATGCCAGCGCTCTCGCCATTATCAAAGCCTGCACGATGGCTCTGCCGAAAGCCAAAAACATTGCATACTTCGACTCGTCCTTCCACTCCACCATCCCCGAGGCCATCAGGACATATCCTATCGATCCAGAGATTGCAAAGAAGAACAAGCTGCGAAAATATGGGTTCCACGGCATAAGCTATGCTTTTATCACCAGGTCTGTGGCTGACTACCTGAAGAAGCCTCAGAGTGAGACCAGTATAATCGCACTACACCTTGGCAGTGGCGCATCAGCGTGTGCTGTGCACAAAGGCAGATCACTGGATAACAGCATGGGATTGACACCATTGGCGGGTCTACCTGGAGCCACAAGGAGTGGAAGCCTTGATCCCAGGTATTCTTCGCTATTTCTGGTGCATCGGGACTCGGCTAACAGCACTGTAGTCTGATATTCCACTTTACGCATGAAGCAGGAAATCCGAGTCCCGGCAGCACCAAGGAGATGCATATCAGCACCGTAAGTCCCACAATTGAATGGGACATCCACACGTGAACCCGTGACTGACACATGTCCAGGCGGAAGAGATCCTCAACAAAAAGTCAGGCTGGAAGGCCCTGACTGGTACCACAAACTTTGGTGAAATATCGTCATCCGAGGACCCGCGATGCAAGCTCGCTTTTGACCTCCTAGTCGACCGTATCATAGGATATGTTGGTAGCTACTACGTCAAATTAGAGGGCCAAGTAGACGCCTTGGTTTTCGCTGGTGGTATCGGGGAGAAAGGAGCTTTGCTCCGGACGAGGATTGTTGATAAGTGTAGATGTTTGGGATTCGAACTTGATCAGCAACTGAACGTCAACTCCATAGAGGGCGTTGTTCGTGACATCAGCGGCGATGGCGCTCGACATCGCACCCTAGTATGTCGAACAGATGAACAGGTAAGCCAGCGACAACAGCAAATTCTGTCTGAGCTGACATTGTGATAGTTCGAGATGGCCAGACAATGCGCTGTAAGATTGCACACGAAGTAAAATATCTTGCATCGGATAGAATACGGTACGGCTGTACCAAGTTTTCTAGCGGACGTAGCCAGAGGCGCCTAACCCCCGATCTCTGCAGCTTGATATGCAAGACATGTAAAATCTGGACCACAATAGTCATTACTTAAGGACATCGCTAGTTGGCTTCCTGGTCAGCCGCAAGACATTGTGTTCAGTTGGATGGTCCGACTTCGAGACAAGATGAATGATAGGCCATGCCAACCATAGCATCCGCTCACTACTCAGCATCCGTTCACCAACGGAGAAGCGGAGTATATACCTTTTCATGGGTCAGTAAACCATCTCGTGAATCGCAGCAGAAAACGTCAGCAATCAATACCTTCTTCCAGATTCTGTTCAAACATCCTGCCGGAGGCTTTGGATGAGGTGTGGGAAGGTTGAAGGCCTAGGGGCTCAAGTGTGAAGGAAGGGTACACCAAGTGGTGAAAGAACTAGGTTCAAGAGACACTGATGGAATAACGCGTGCTTGACAGAAGAAGCCAAGCGGTAAATTCAGGTGAGCTAGTTCGAGAAGCAGGTCAAGAAGCCGTTTGGTCGCCCTTTGTTGATGTTTTCGAAGTAAAGAAGATGTTGTCTGGATGTTCTACTGCAAAAAGGAGAACTGTTTTGACTAGGGCTTTTACCACGATCAAAGCGGCTTGTTTTCAAGATATAGTCTCCAGACGGTTGATGAACGAGCTGAGACTGATGGCAATGATCCTAAGGCTTTACAATCGTGACAGTATAAATTTTCATAGGCGCACCCTCCCCTGCATAATGACACTTTGGCCGAGTGGTTAAGGCGACAGACTCGAATCCATTCTGATATCTGTTTCATTCGTGAGCGCAGGTTCAAATCCTGCAGGTGTCGGATAGCATGATTCATATACTTTTGCATTTTTGAACCTTTTACCTCTATCGGTCGTTGTGCCTGTTTGAGCTGGACGGCGGGGAGGAATTACGAAGTAGAACGTGCTGGTCTCCTTTGATGGAGAGATGAGATGAGATTTTGGATGCGCGAATCAGATTCAGTCACTGGCCTTGCATGATCTCAACTCGATACCCGTTACATTCCGTAGGATCAAGAGCTTATGAAGGCTTTATAGAATGTTTATAATGAATCATATCATTTACACCATGATATGGAAGCCCTTGCGTTTTGATATGGCCGCGCCACCGCAAGCCTCGGCCAGGAGAGCGCGCTAGTAGATTCAAGGCTTGGCGGAGATCGGTTGTTGCTTTTCATGACGACTAAGTTCCATACTAACATTCACTCACAATGATTCTCCGCTCTTCATGCCTGCTTGAAATTCTTGAAAATCTCAATCTCAATCCCGACTCACGAAATGACCCAACTATACGACAGCCAACTTGTAGGGTCTCGCTCAGTGTCATGAGTGATGAACTGACGTGAGGCTCCAGGATGCCTTCGACCTATACCACAGGATCCAAAAGGCTCCAGAGAAGGCAGTCTCCCTCCTTGGGGGCCCAGCCCTACCAGCACTTGGTCATGCCGTTGCCGGCTCCACAGGTGCTGCTATATCCAATATTTGCACATATCCACTCGCCCTGATTGTCACACGCCTGCAAATACAACGGCAGCTCCGGAAGAATGCCAGTTCCGCCCTACCAAAGGAGTATGCGTCAATACGAGATGCGGCTCAAAAGATATATGCGGGAGAAGGAGGACTTCATGGGTTCTACGTTGGAGTGGTTTCGGACACATCAAAGACAATAGCCGACTCCTTCCTCTTTTTCCTAGCCTACAACTTCATCCGGCAGTCACGTATCCGATCCGCAAACACGTCCAGCAAGCATCTTCCTGTGTTGGACGAGCTCAGCGTCGGGTTCCTCGCCGGTGCCTTTTCCAAGTTCCTTACTACGCCCATTGCCAACATTGTGACACGCAAACAAACCTCTTCCATGCTCTCAGGTCAAGTGCCCGGGAAAACCATGGATCATGGCTCCGTACGCTCCATTGCTTTACAGATACGTGAGGAGAAAGGCTTGCGAGGGTTCTGGTCGGGCTACTCTGCGTCTCTGGTCCTGACGCTGAACCCTTCTCTCACATTTTTCTTTTTCGAGACTTTGAAGCGCGCCGTCCTTCCACGTAGTCAGCGTGAAAATCCCTCTGCGCAAGCGACCTTCCTGTTGGCGGCAGTCAGCAAAGCTCTCGCATCGTCGATAACGTACCCCTTTTCGCTAGCGAAGTCTCGCCTCCAAGTCTCACATACAAAAGTGTCACGATCAACGAGTGTGAAAACGGATCCGACGGAGACAACGAGACCACCGAGTAACGTCTTCACTACCATCCTTCAGGTCATCCAGACCGAAGGCATCAGTGCATTATATGAAGGGCTTGGCGGCGAGGTGCTCAAGGGCTTTTTCAGCCATGGTATCACTATGATCGTCAAAGAAGCCGTCCACAAGCGTGTCATACGGTTGTACTACACCGTACTAAAGCTGTTGAGAAGATACCCAAGTCCTCAAGAGTTGGCTGCATCGGCGAAGGAGCAAGCGGGCGAAGTTATGAGCAACATGGAGGAGAAGGCACAGCATGCTGCTCTTGCTGGTAGGGATGGTATGGAAACAGTCGTCAAAGCCGGTCATAGACTGGTCTCTGAGGTCAGCAGCAAACTGAGCAAGGACCCCACGTGACTGGAGGGTCACCAATGGAATTTATCTCGATAACGAGCCCTATCGATTCGGTAATACCTATAAGTGACGAGAGACAACTTCAGCTTGAGTACAAAGTGGAGCCCTTTTCCACATCAAGCATGGCGTCCATAACTTTCCATCATCCTTAATAGGTGCGATTGCAGCTGTCTAAAGTCACAATGGGGCCTTTTCCATCTCTGGACCCTCTCGGCGCTCGATGATTGAGTGCCATCTTTGCTTGGAAACGGAAATTTCTCTCAATGTTGGTGTGTGGGCATGACATGCAGTGTTAGAGCTGAATGCTTGCTGAGATGAAGGTAGTCAACAAATACTGCAGTGGAAAAGAAGCTATGAAGGACGGATTGTCATGCCAGAATTGCACATAAGGGGCACCAGTATGTTCTAGAAACATCGAAAGATACCCTACTACGGCGCCTTTGCCGGCTCCTGCTAAAACAGAGGACGAAGGATATCTGCACCATATTTTGGCAAAAAGAGTTATAGCATCATGAGCGTTGTGAATGCGAACCTTCCTGTTGACCAAGGCAAAGCTCTCCATGATGTCGTCATAGGGTTCACCGCCGCATTGATGCAGAGTAAGGACAACGAGCTGACGCTTGGCTTTGCACCAGGCCTCGGCCCTTCAGTCCCAATAATCAGCAATGGAAATGCTCCCAATGTCGCACGAGAGCGCTGTTTCGCTCACCGAAATTGCGCCGAAGGAGCCGATGGGGGTTTAGATATTACTCCAGTCCCAGGAGATGATGTGATAGTCTATTTTAACGGCCCTATCATCTCCACAGGTCGTGCCAGTGACAATGTTAGGAATAGAGGATTCCCCCAAATATACAGCGTACGAGTAAACGGGCTTCGGAACTGTCTCACCATTCCGATCTTTGTCATTATGCGGTCGTGATTGGTGCAGGAAGTGGCATACCAGTGGAATCGATGGGCAATGTGTGGAGCCTAATAGCGTCCTTTTGCTGATCAGGAAAGACCACAAGATAGGTATATAGAGGAATGTAGTTAATGTCTGGCCTAGAGCTTTACTGAAAAGACCTCGACGAGAGCAAGTCCACATAGCCTCTCGACAATCAGAATATGACGAGAATGAGATATCATATGTATTCTCCGCACCGATGACTTGTCGTCAAAGTTGAATCATCCTCTCAACGCTTCTATTCCATTCCATTCGTGCATCTAGACCAAGCCATCCTGTTGCACATATGCACCATTCTTCATCTCTTGTCGCTCTATCGATGAATTTGAGAATCAGCTACGGCCTCTAGCCTCATGACATGAAACATTGATGACTCAAAGGAAGCAAGAGCCATATACATAAGGACACTCATTCGGGTATATATATTGCAGTAGTGAGCGTCAAAAGAATCGAGAGCAGTTGATTAGGCTATGGAAAGTATTGACCAAGACTTAGATATAATTAGGCTATGTCGAGTATTGATCAAAACTTGTCTATGATTATCTCTAGAGCTGCACACCGGTAATATAGACTGCCCACTGCATTTCCTATTAGCAGGATCGGGGCACTGGTGATGATGTAGTATTCACAATTGAGCAAATTCGGAAATATCATGCATGATAACACTAGCTATCCCACCATGCATATAGCAAATACCCATCCACCCAATGGAATCCCTATCCAAACGCCAGCTGGTATACGCCATCATAAGTTCTCTTCCCAACTCCACCCCACCACACGCAATCCTCCGCACCCCCTCCCCTCTCCCCACCGGGTATCCCACCCGAAGCCCCTCCCATCTATCCCCCAAACCCATAAAGCGTCCTCCCCTGCCTCTTCAGCGCATACACCACATCCAACGACGTCACCGTCTTCCGCTTCGCATGTTCGGTATAGGTGACCGCGTCGCGGATGACGCCTTCGAGAAAGGTTTTCAGGACGCCGCGGGTTTCTTCGTAGATCACTATTCCAGATATACCTACATTAGCCATCTGCCACAGCGAGACCCCAACAAGGACAGCAAGAGGTGAAGGGGAAAATGGGTATGACTTACTGGCAGAAATCCGCTTCACACCCCCCCGACGCGCCAGACGACGGATGGCGGGCTTGGTTATGCCTTGGATGTTGTCGCGGAGGATCTTGCGGTGGCGTTTAGCGCCGCCTTTGCCGAGGCCTTTTCCTCCTTTGCCGCCTGTGAGGGGAGGGGGGTTAGTGGTGTGGTTATGGATAGGCGGGGGGATTGTGTAGGAGGAGTGGTGAGAGGGGGAGTGGGTTGGCGGCGAGGGTACAGGTATTTGAAGGGGAGGATGGGAGAAGTGCGGGTAGGTGAAGGCGGCAGGGTAGTGTGGAGTATGGTATGTAGCAGCGTAGAAGTAATGAAGTGGCGTGAGTGATTAGCGGTAGCGGTGGTGGTGGTGGTGGTGGTGGAAACTCGTTCAAGTATCGGTGGTGACAGGCTTTTGGTGATAGGCTTTTGGTAGCGGCAGAACGCGACGACCACAGTGATGAATCGACGCTATCGTATGACGCTCATGTAATTTGAAATAGTTACTTACGTCCAGTCATGATAAAAGCTAAGTGTGATGAGTGTGGAGGAGAAAAGTCGACGATTTATGAGGCTGATGAAAATCGTCGAGTATTCTACGCAAAGCGACCGAAAGCAACATCTCGGCGAGGAAGTGGGCGACGGGCGGTTTAAGTACTGGGTGGGCGGCAGGCGTGATTGCGCTAGTGAACAGCACTCCACGTATTTCTGCCTAGCGAAATCCCTCCCTTGACGAGGGCTGGAAAGCGAACGGCGTAAATGAATTGTTGTAGGGCTGAATTTTGGGTGAGGAAATTGGAGTTTAGCTTGAACCGGCTGAGTCAGCGTTTTGAGCAAAAATTACGATCGCTCATTTCTTCACTTTAGACTCTGTGCCTCGACATCCATTCATTGATGCAATTCGCGTCGGACGAGTACAAAGTGTAAGGTCTCCATATGGTTCGTGGCACCGTGAATCTTGATCGACAATGGCTGAATGCCAGCCCGTGGAGTCAATTCCCTTCGAGCTCACAGACACTGATCGCGAGAACCTGGCTGGTGGAGATGAAAACTTCCAGCCTCACACCTGGACCGAGCTCCAACGGATAATAGGTGGGAGATGCATGTCTTCCAGTCCTGCTCTTCTCCTCACTCTTCTCTCCTTGTATAGCTCCAAATGACCTCTCCATCCTCAAACGCAAACCATCAGATCTGATGCGCTACATCGCATGGACCAACCAGACAAAGGCCGCCTATGGCTCTATCACGAACTTCATCCTTCAGCAGCGATTGTTCTGGGAACCTATCCCTTCTTCCAACTCCGAAAGTGGGCCACGATTTGATTGCCTTAATCACATTCCGTTTGCAGCCAAAGATGATTTCAAGATACTGCTGAACGACTGGCCGTATGGTATCAGTGCCGGAATCACTCACCTGATCGTCTGGTCAAAGGTGCGATTACCGGACCAGAAGCCAGAAGGGTTCCTCATTCCATGGTCAACAGCACTGGTCCAGGAGTTCGTACGAGAAACCTTTGTCGACCGGCTTGCAGCCAAGGGGATGAGGAGTCCGGAGGACAATGTCCTTTGGTTCAGGAACTGGACTGGACTGCAAAGCGTGCGAGGTTTGGAACATGTACATGTTCTTGTGCGGGATGCTCCCAAGGACTTGCTGCAAGCGTGGATGGAAGAGGATGGAGTGTAATACTGCGGTCTCGAAAGTTGTGATTGGAGGACATGCTTTAGCAGTGACATTGACGACATCTACGTCAGGCCAAACCAAAGGGTGAGCTACATCATACTGCCCATATATCTCTATAAGCACGGAGAGTTTGAATACCGACATGACGAAGGGCGGCAGAGACGCTCACCGCCCACGCCGCCCTACAATGGGTTTACATCGTCGAATAATGCTCCTCTAGGTTCTGAGCCTTCACGTCTACCTACGAAGCCGCTGAATTCTGGTTGCTTGAGTGTGCTACCTAGCAGGTTTCGAACAATTCTTGATTATGTACTCATGCGCTTGAAGCCTGTTGCGACATAATCCATCAACGTGGAGACAATCGAAATGTCTCTGTGGTGTTTCCATCCTTTCCAGTACAAAGGTGCTCCACGAGCTTAGTCCTCTGAATTCAGATCAGTATTCCTTTACGTTCTTGAGTCATTCTCACTGAGATCCGAAACTTCCAGATTCGTCGTTGGTATAGCGCTGAAGACATTGTCTCGAACCAGCTTTGTTCTCGACTGAGACGTGATGTAATTCATCAATAGTCTTTGAACAAAGTCATTACACCATTCTCCATGAGCCATGACACTGTCTCGGCAATGTCGCAGTCCAGCCTTTACTGTCTGACTTGCGACAGTCGAGCACTTAGGTGAAGTGCTTAAAGCTTTCGGGTTCTCAGATCCCTTCTGTATACAGATCAGATTATCAGTCAAGTATCAACGTCTTCTAAAAAACTTTCATTGAACACATCAGTGTCTCAGCAGACATCCCCAGGTTCCTACACATATCATCATGTCTACCCCGCAAGACGTCGAGTTGCATCATGCGTTGCAGAGAATTGGCAATTCGCGTCTGCCCAACACAAATATTTACAATATCACAGACTTGACAGGCAGGGGTAGAGGCTTCATTGCCCTCCAAGACATCTCAAAGGGCACCCGTATCCTCGCTGAACAAGCTCTCTTCACCATCGAAAACGTCCCAAGAGGCGGGAGACTTTCGAATACAAACAGGACCCATATCATCAACCAGGTTAACGTAAATGGACCACATCACGCAGCTTTTGTGGAACTCTTCTGCCCCGGCCAAGGCCGCCCGAGTCTCTCGAGGCGATTCCAGGCAAATAATTTTCAGATGGACAGAGGCACAGACCGTCTTCAAGTACAAGGCATATTCTTACAAGCGTCCCGATTCAATCATTCATGCTTACCGAATGCCCATTTTGCCTACAACGATACAACAGGGTGCCTCACAATACATGCCATCGAGAATATTGCGAGAGGTAAAGAGATCCTCGTCAACTATCATCAGCGAGAGTGTTACAGGACCAGAGCTCAGCGTCACACGGATTTGAGTCACTACAGCTTTACGTGCACTTGCGATTCCTGTTTACCGGACATACCATTCGGAAGGTCAAGCGACGGACGCCGGTCATACATGGCCACCCTTGACGGGCGCATCATCCACAACGAAAACCGATATGGCCCTGGCGACAGGGACCAGCTGGAAAACGATCTCAACGACCTTCTTCGCCTGATCCCGATGGAAGGAGCCTTTTATATACCCCTGATGGACAATTACCATCGACGCGCAGACTTCTTCAACGAGAAATGGCAAGCGACGAACAGCGGTGCCTTGGACACTCGGAAAGAACTCAGTAGGAGAGCGATGGAAGATGCCCGACGGAACCTCGATCTGGAAGTGACCTGTATGGGCTTCGATTCACCCGATGTCAGGGAGACGTTGAATTGGCTGTGTGGCCTGGAATGCAGAGGATGGGCATAGCGGGATGATATCCAGTGAGAGTGTCAGAAGCGCTGGATGGGTGTCGATGTATAGATCAGTCGCTATGATGTCGAATGTTTAGCGATATATGCAGAAATAGTATCGGCGTTGGTGATAGGAGACCGCCCTTCACAGTCTTCAATCAACCTGTCTCCACAGACCCATTGCATCCAGATCTCTTTCCAATTTCTCGGTATCTTGACTGGAGCCTATCATGCGCTATCATGATCATACAGGCATCCATCTATCAACCAACCTAGGTACACCTAGCCTCCCTTAAGTCAAGCCACATTCTCGCATAACAGCACCCCTCTCATCGTAATCGGGGCCCCCCAAGTCGCAAGGGCTACTAAAAGGTTACGGTCGTTGTTGGTAGCAGGGAGGTCTCGTTGCCAGGATTGTCGTACTCTCCTTGATCGTCGGGGTACTTGGGCCTGTGGAGCTCGGAGTTGTTGGAAATATAAGAATTTAGGTAGTTTTCACTAGTATATATTTTTGGCCCACCGGATTCGTTCAAGAGGAGTTCGAATGCCCGGAGCGCGCTATTCCTAATATGGTGATAGTGCATTACTAGCTGTATATTCGCCGACTACCTTTACCAACCTGACATGAGAACTTGTAAACCAGCTGAGGACCTAGCCGTAGCCGGGGTCTTGCAATTCCTCTCGCTCATTCTTTAGAGGCAAGCTGTCGAAATGCGAATCCGATGACCTGATCGGCGGCAATGTCACGACAAGGCTAAGTTCCAGGGTTTTCCTTGAGACTTCGTGTTTTGGCAGTCCTAACGTTCGCCATCGCATCGTACACAAGCCAGAATGGCGGAACTCGGTATTGCAGCCAGCATCATTGCTGTGATTCAAATGACTGGGACCGTTACACAATATCTTGCCAGTGTCAAGGGTGCTACTAAAGATCGTCAAAATATCCTCAACGAGCTATCGACCGTCACCGGCATACTGTTCATTCTCAAGGATCAAGCCGATGAAGCTGAGCATGACGGTTCATGGGACACGACGTTGCGGGCGCTCAATATGCCGAACGGGCCTCTTGAACAGTTCAAAGCGGCTTTGGAAACATTGACTACTAAATTAGCACCTGTCGATGGCTTGAAGAAGATCCGAAAGGCTCTGATATGGCCGTTTCAGGAAAAAGAGATTAGAGACATCCTCAGCACAATTGAGAGGCAGAAAGGTCTCTTCAACCTTGCACGGCAAAATGATCATCTGTATGTATCTTGTTAATTGTTCATGTGTGTGTGTAAGATTTCGCTACAGAGCTAACGGGGAAGTTCAGTGTATTGACCAAGGCCATCAAAAACGATGTGATGAGCATACAGGACGGAGTCGATGAAATCGGCAAGAACATAGCACGGATTCAGATCAGTCAGGTGTCAAAAGTCCTCACATTCCTTTCCATGGCTGACTTAAGAGGTCATAGGTGATCATCAGAAAGATATCATTAGCTGGCTGTCCGCCCCAGATCCCTCGCTGAATTACAATAACGCATTGAAAGCACGCAATCCCAAGACCGGTACCTGGCTAATTGAAAGTGAAGTCTTCCATAGCTGGATGTCCCATGGCAGCTTATTACTCTGGGCGTATGGTATCCCGGGTTGCGGCAAAACAATCCTCAGCTCTACAGTAGTACAGTATATTCTAGACTACTGTCGTGAAAGACCTAGATCAGCAGTGCTGTATTTTTACTTCGACTTCAACGAACGCGAAAAGCAGCGACACGAGAATATGATACGTTCACTTATTACACAGCTTGTTGGGTATCAGAAACGTACATTTGATGTACTGGACTCACTGTTCAATCGTGGACGCCAGCCAACCAGCGAAGAACTCCTGGCCACCTTGAAGACGATGGTGACGGCTTTTGACGAAATTTTCTTGATACTTGATGCGCTTGACGAGTGCACAGAGCGTCCAGAGCTTCTCTTTGATATTGAAGAGATCATGCGATGGAAGGACATACATCTACATATCTTGGTCACCAGCCGGAGAGAAGTCGACATTGAAGAGTCACTAGAGCCACTGTGCGACGAAGGAACAAGCGTTTGTGTTCAGAGTGCCGTTGTGGATGCTGACATTCGCACTTATGTACACGATCGACTTTCGGAGGACAAACGGTTCAAGCGATGGCGAACCCATACAAAAGTCCAGCAGGAGATCGAGACCACCTTGATGAAAAAGGCTAACGGAATTTAGGTAAAGGCTAAGGTCTATTAATATTATACATTACTGAGCGGGGAAGCTAATGGATGCTGATAGGTTTCGATGGGCTGTATGTCAACTTGATACTTTGTGTAGCTGTGTGACTCTTCCTCAACTTCGAAAAGCTTTACAGTCTATGCCAAAAGATTTGGACAGTACCTACGAGCGCATACTCTGCGATATTGACGACACCAGTTTTGCATACGCTTTGAAGATGTTACGATGGCTCACATTTTCTGCTCGACCGTTATTTCTGGAGGAAATGATTGAAGTAATTGCTATAGACGTCCATGATGATCCCCGTTTTGATCCAGAAAGGCGTCTCCCAGATAGCCGAGACATCATGACCATTTGCTCCAGTCTTATTACGCTCGACGCTGAAACAATTGCACCCAACCATCCTAGCATCTCGCTTACCCCTGTCAAGTTGGCTCATTTTTCGGTCAAGGAATACCTCGTCTCAGATAGAATTCGCATAGGAAAGGCATCGAGATACAGTATTCGGGAAGATGAATCGGACGCTATCATAGCTGAGGACTGTCTAGCATATCTACTCGATATTGACGGAGCGATACTTCGTACACGTGAGGAGGCCATTACCGGGCGTATCAGCACTGATTTCTTGACTGCAAAACATCAACGCGAGTATCCATTGGCTCTATACGCAGCGGAGTACTGGACACTACACGCTCAAGCAGCAGAGGAGAGTGATACCACTGAAACATCTTCTCTAGTTGTTGAGCTACTACGCTCTGAAAGTGCAGCATTTGAGAATTGGGTGCGTATATATGAGTCCGGTGGTGAGCTTTTTACCTACACCATGGACGACTCTAACTATCAAAACGATAATCATCTTTCCACGGAAGAACTCTGCAGATTCGCCCGTTCTCCATTGCACTATACATCATTCATTGGGTTGGTCAAATCAGTGAGGATATTACTCGAGCAGGGATATGATGTCAATGCTACGGTAGATATAACTCCCGGTGCAGTCAGTGCGCTGGGTGCGGCGTGCATGGGATGCCACATGTTGATTGTGAGGATTCTACTTGACAACGGGGCTTTGGTAAATCCCGACAAAGCTAGCATAACCAGTCCCCCATTGTGTCAGGCCTCGTATTGGGGTCATGAAGAGGTTGTACGTCTCTTGCTTGACAATGGCGCCGATGTAAATGCTCAAACCGCGGATGGCTCCTCAGCACTACAATATGCCTTTCAGGGGGAGCATAGAGGTGTAGTGCAGCAACTACTGGATAATGGCGCGGACGTCAACGCCCAAGGAGGGCGCTATGACAGTGCACTGCAGGCTGCGTCGCTCGAAGGTGATATCGAAACCCTACAGCTACTCATCGAAAAGGGCGCGAATGTGAACGCTGTGAACGCCCAATCTAATTTCTATGGAACCGCACTCTATACTGTGTCATCTCAGGGCTTAAAGGAAGTAGCACAACTATTGATCGAGAAGGGCGCAGATGTGAATATTCAAGCAGGTCACTATGGTAATGCACTGCAGGCTGCGTCGCACAAAGGTGCTATCGAAACCGTTAAGCTACTCATCGAAAAGGGCGCGAATGTGAACGCCTATCATAGTTATTGGGGAACCGCACTCCAGACTGCGTCGTATGAGGGTTCAAAGGAACTGGCATTAATGCTTATCGAAAAGGGCGCAGATATAAATGCTCGAGGAGGTATCTGGGGAAGAGCACTTTCGGCCGCGGTGGCCGGTCGTAGCTTGGACGTGGTGCAGCTACTCATTGTAAATGGCGCAGATGTGAACGCCTACGGTGAATATTGGCGTAATCCGCTACGAGCAGCTGCCAGGAAGGGAGACTCGGAGATAGTACAGATCCTACTTGATAATGGAGCAATCGAAGTAGACGAGTAGTCTCCAAGCGAGTACAACTCGGATGAGGACGGCGATCAGAGCGAGTCGGACTCGGATGGGAGTGAAGAACATCAGAGCGAGACGAACCTAGGGACCTAGTTACTATTGGAAGGAGCAAGGCAGGGACAACACATAAGAACGTTGGGAACTTGTTTTTCTCGAAAAGGAAGGAGGGATGGCAGACGCTGTTTCTCGCGTCTTAAAAGCGTGATTGGTGATATGTATCCTCCACTTCTTCTACACCACACTACACTGTTTCCAGATACGAAATAATGAGAAGAGTACATAGATAATCAACATGCCTATATCTGCCAGCCTCACCTCCTCTGCCATCGCGGGCTGGGCTCTGGGCACGGCGCGAGTACTCACCGTCCAACACCAGGATCACCTCCTCCGCCAGCCCATCCCTGGGCGGTTACGGCAATGCTTTGGAGAGAAGCCACCCTGAACGTGGGAGCCTCTCCTTCTCCCCATGGGCGTTGCCTACCCCCACAGCAGGAAGGCTGGGATGACGAGTTTGTGCCTGTGTAGGCAGCACATTCTCCGACCAGCCGCTCCGCTGGCCCGCGATTGGTAGACAATCTTTTTGGCGCTGGATGTGTACGATATAATATCTTGTAAGTGATATGTTCAAGCTTGTTCGAGGCCACTGGCTAACGTTGTGAACTTACAGTTGGACGCCTCTCGTTCCGCCCCTCTCTCCTCCCCAAAATCAATATATAAAACCAAGCCGACGACCGCCTGTTTACTTCGCGGTGCTCTCGGGCCCCCAAAAAAAAAGATTCGAACATAACAAAAATTGGTGGCGGTGGCGGTCCCCTCGGATACCAAATGAAAGCCGATGTCACATGTCTACCGCTTCACTATCCGGTCGTGCTCTCGAGTACAGGAAAGATTGGAACAAATCAAAAGCCTCTGCGGTGGCGAACCTCTCGGGTACCACACAGAAATTGATGTCATGAGTCTTCCGCTTGACCCTTCGGCGATTCTCTCGAGCACCAAAGAAACACCGAACATGATAGCGTGCTCAATCCGACTCAAAGAGCAGGCCGAGCACCTGTCTCTTATGATGAACCCTGATCCCAATGCTTCAATTGAATCCCGATTCACATTCGCAGCTGCCGACGGAGGGTGGTGGAGAAACTCGCGGCGATACGCCTGCTCCTCCCCCTCGCAATCCTAATAGCACTCCGTCCTCTCGCAATTCTCCAAGCCTCTGGCGGTGGTGGTCCTCCCGAGTGCGAAGGATAAACCGAGGTCACAAGTCTTCCGCTTGACTCTTCGGCGATCCTCTCGAGCATCAGAAAAGTCGGCCATAACGAATCCTCTGGCGGCGGCGGCTTTATCAGGTACCCCCCAAAACAAGTCGAACGTTCCAAATATTCCTCCTACACCGACTTCATGCCCAATAGACGAACATACACCGCCACCAGCACTCCCGATCTGGACGACATTGTAATCTGGCATAATGCAGCAGACTGCCACCCGATCGGAGCTCCACTTGGGGGATACCATCAGAAGGCCATACAGATAGCGTCGTCGATCCGGATCTTGTGACATTCAAGTCCACTCGCTTGTGTACGTTGTCACAACACGGCACACGAGACCCCGGTCTGGCAAGCACTCATGCACCGACATTCATGCACCGAATTGAAAGGCACGAAGTCTTTCTTGTTCATTTGATACACCCACTAACACTCTTCTGTGTAGTAGACTCGAATCCTACTTCTGTCTACGACGTGCAAACATTAGCTCCCAAGGTTGCACCACTCAAGCTTATTCTTGCCGCATCCAAGGCCGTTGATGAGTCCCAATCCAAGGCATACTCGAATCAATGACGTCTCAGGAGACTTGAGAGACTTCAAGGCCAAGATATGGCACATTCTCAACACACGTGTTTGGGAATGGATTTTCTGTGCTGTAAATAAATTAGAGCTGAAGGAACAAACTAAGGATTCAAGCCACTGAGTGTAACATAGCACATGACTTGGATGGGTAGATATATCATTCTTCGATCATGTTCTTCAACCTGGACCTCCAAGACGAGAGATAGAGACGAAGAGGACGCAGAAAAGAGTGGCTTGTGCGGGATGCAGAGCGCAGTGGGACGGATGAAGGCTAAAAGACGTATTTGGAGTTGAATCATAGAACAATAAGGGGTCAGCTCGGGCTGCGTGCCGTAGCAGAAGAAAATGAATGAAAATGGATGACAGAACAAGATGTTGCAGTTGAGACTGAATGGCAAACGATTGACGGCGGAAAAGAGAACGAAGTATGGATGGAGGATGCAAATTTGCCCATTCCTGTCTGCACCGTGGTCAGCATTCTTAGCGGGGTATTCCCATAATATCTTGACTTACTTAGCTAAAGTGACTTGGTTTTCTAGAACTTTCCTCCCTATTATACCCTCTCCACATACCTTTTCCAGGTAATTGAGTCGGAAATAACTGCGGCGTAGAGTTGAAATTAAGGTATTTACGACTCTAATAGTGTTTCTGTAGTAGTATAGCTTCTTAAGTATGTGAAATCTCGCCTTGATTTGCCGTAGGCTGATTTGCTAAGAAGTCAAGAAGCTTCTTTATGTAGTAAAGTGATAGTACAGGACGGCGGCTACTTGGCTTGAAGACATCCCTCGATGGCCTAATCCACGACTCAGCGTCCTTGATTTTCACTAAGGTAGCCGGCAGTATGTCTTCGTTACCGTATCCAAGGAGCAGGTAGGTAAGCCGCGACTCGAAGGCGATGGGCGACCTCTTCAGGACATGACGAACCATTCAGGTAATGTAACAGGTGAATGTTCGACTACTTTACAGGGTTCCGTACTCTAGAGAGGGAAATTCGAAGTCTTCAGTATCAAGGAAGTGCACTGTCTTGCGACAGAAATGTTATACTTCATATGAAAGGTTCTAGGAGCTATCCAAATCCCAGTACCTACGCTGCGCTTACGATCTGACGTGCCTCCCTACTCTGCGCACCCATCTCCAACTCGTCCTATAAGGCTACCCCAGATCCAGTCAGCACGGTTGCCTTACGTCTATGCTAGACTCCGAACTCACCCACCGAAGTCTATCTGCCCGACGTGGATGTGCCCACTGCCGCTTCATCTGCCCCTTCCGAAACGGAGAATCGGGATTTTTGCTTTCGATCCTGCGATTGTATATTGTGAGGTCTAGGTCCACCAGGATCGGTGGATGTGGCAGCCTCACCTGAAGTATTTGTGGAATCCTCCACCGATCAGCATGAAGAAGACGTCGCGGCCTGTTTGGAGGAGATCTTCCCTGGATATTGGGGATGGGTCTGGCATGGTGGCTGAGAGGATTGGGGATGGTGGGTGTTGGAGGTTGCTGGTGAGGGCGTGCGGCAGGGATGGACAGTGTTGTGAGTGTGGGTTTGAGGATGATGAGCAATTCTTGGTAATTCGTAGGGCGGCTTGTAGATTAAAATGATAAGTATGTATGGGTCGATAGGACATATGTCACTTCAAGAAGACTCTTCAATATGTCGAAAACTTTTCCACATAAGCTTTTTTCAACGGGTCTCAGACCATGGTACGCGAGGGAGTCATGCTCCGAACTGGGAAGAGGTGGAGTATTGGTGGCGAATGATTGGTTATATGATCTTGAGGACTGAATATGCAAAGGAGATATTATGATTTGGTATCACCTGTTCAGAAACTGCTCGATCCTCAACGGTTGAAGTGGAAAAAATAGATTACTGATTAGTTTCGTTTCGAACATAGAACTATTGCGGTACAACGCATCGAAGACTGTAGTCGCGCCGACCGGAGATAATGAGAATAACACACTTATCCACAGATGTCGCAGATGTACTCCCCATTCAAGACAGCCCGAACTAGTAGGATTAGCAAAAGGAAGTTTCCAGCAAGGTACGTTCTTTAGATACTCGAGAGGTAATGTCCGTGTGTTGTACATGCTCTAGAGAAGTTGGCTTTGCCACTCAGCATAGCGATCATCCTATGAGGGTGCCCTATTCTGAACGCTGGGTACAACATACACAGGTCAAATTGCCTCAATTTTGATATGTTAACGTTTCCTTGTATCCGTATGCCTTCTGTCCTCCAGACAGCTGGTCAGATATGCTAGCTTAACCAACACCATGCGTTTTACTGTGCAAGAGAGTTCGAGCCTAGCTACAGGCTTAACTTCGCCGTGGCAATCCTCTAGATTGTAAAGAGAAGTGAAAACTGAGTGCATTGACTGATGTTGAACAAGCTAGGCAGAAACCAGAGTATACAGTTGGAACCACCTGAATGGTTTTATATTCAACAACCGAGGGTAGTATGACAGCTAACCAAGTCCAATGAATCCATTCCGAAGCAAGATAGAAACCAGTTGCCACGCCCCACAACAGCGACTAATATTGATTCGAAGATTTATCTTGGGCTTTCAACTGGATGGTAAATTACAAGCAGGGGTAGTACAAATGAGACTAGCAAGAACCAATTATATCTTAGATTGAAAAGAAGTTGTTACCTCTGCGAGAGAAGAAAAGCCGCGCTGTGGTCGTCGTCTCGAATACTATGGGGAATTGCTTCTCAGAATGTGCTACCACAGAATATAGTAGCAACTGGTTTGGCTTATACAATAATGATACACATTTGCCATGTTGTAGGGCCGACAATCTTCCGGCGGCTGCCCGCGGGGCTGGGCTTGGCACGGCTCCGGTCCGGACCCCACTTCTGCTTCTATGCTTTTCTTAGTCCACTAAATACCTCTCAACAACTAATCGGTCTCCGAGATACCAACACTATCGAGTCATTTCCACAAGGTCTTCCACTCGTGCCGGCTTCTATACTACCAAACAAATTCTGAGACAGCTACAATGCCTGTCCAAGACGTCCTCAGCCGAAAGGAAGGCGTTATAGTTGGAAAAGATGTCTACAACCTATGTGACTTCTGATCCAGATTTGGAGATCAAAGCAAGAAGCTGACTCATTCCAGTCAAGTACGCACAAAAGAAGGCATTCGCTATACCTGCAATCAGTCAGTTCGTCGGTCAATGGGGTCCTCCGTTATCCTAATTGCTCTACGAAGATGTCACAAGTTCCTCCACAGTCGTCGCCGCCTTGGAAGCCGCAAGAGACGCAAAGAGCCCGATCATTCTTCAGATGTAAGCATTTGGACCGGAGGCGTGCCGAAGCCATTGCCTACCAGATCGCAGCCTTCATTCACAGTGATCGAGAGGTTCTGATTCTAGTGTGCGCATAGGTCGAACGGTGGGGCTGCATATTTCGCGGGCAAGGGTGTGAAAAACGGCGATCAGCAAGCGTCGATCCAGGGAGCTGTCGCGGCTGCCCATTATATCAGAGCTGTTGCACCACTATACGGGGTTCCATGTATACTTCATACAGGCACGACCACCACCCAAGTCTTGCTGGGAAGACTCGGCGACCTAAAGCTGACGATCATCCAGACCACTGTGCAAAAAAGCTACTCCCCTGGCTGGACGGGATGCTCGACGCCGACGAGAAATATTTCAAAGAAAAGGGTAAAGCGAGCTGTTGCTGCTTCTGGTAGCCGCATCCTACGCCACAGATTACTGATATTTGAGTCTATGCAGGCGAACCACTCTTTTCGTCTCACATGATTGATCTCTCGGAGGTTCGTTGGATACTCTCGTACAGCCCTTGTTGATTATCTTTGACAATTTTCTAGGAAAGCGTGGAATTTAACCTCGATACCACCGCGAAATACCTTAAGAGAGCCGCCCCAATGGACCAATGGCTGTACGTACCAATTCCATCCGCCTGAAAATGATGCCTACCCGCTTTTCTCTGCAACCTCGAACATCTGAAGCTGATGAAGTCTGATATACTAGAGAGATGGAGATCGGAATCACTGGTGGCGTATGTTGATGACACTGGCCTCCAGAATATCGTGTCACTGAGAGATGTACAGGAAGAAGATGGTGTGAACAATGAAGACGTCGACGTAGGTGTTCTGACATCCAAAGTTGTCTTAGGACTGGGGGCATCGTCTTGAGATAGCAATCGCTAATCGTGGGAATGATGATCAGAATAACTCGCTCTATACCCAGGTGAATCCCATTATAAGCTTTTACTCTTCGCACCGCACGCACCATACCACCCAATCTCCAATTCGATCGAAGATTTCCGAATGTATTCGCAATGAGGATCAACACTAATATCAAACAGCCCGAGGATATCCACACTATCTATGAAAGGCTCTCCGCCATCAGCCCCAATTTCTCCATCGCGGCTGGTTTCGGTAACGTGCACGGTACGACACCCGTCAAGCTCAAACGACTGTTGCGCCTTATGATGACATCTGTCTAGGTGTCTACAAGCCTGGAAACGTAAAATTACATCCCGAGCTTCTGAGCAAACATCAGAATTACGTGAAGGACAAGGAAGGTCTTAAGGACGAAAAGCCTGTATTCTTGGTATTCCACGGTGGATCTGGTAGTTCGAAGGATGAGTTCAAGCAAGCGATCAGTTACGGTGTCGTCAAAGTGGTCCGTGGATTCTTCGTACTAAATCGAGGCATGGGCTGACGAAAGAAGAACCTCGACACCGATTTGCAGTACGCTTATCTTGCCGGCATCCGCGACTACGTTTTGAAGAATAAGGAGTACGTCAATCCCAGTCCATGCTTCTTGATTTGGATTCACGAAGCTTGTTCATTGCGTGGTTACTTGAGGAAGATAGCAGCGCATTGTCTCCGTTCTCTAACATTCTTATCGTTGATGCTTTTTGTGACTCTAATTCATAAGGCTGAGTCCGTTTTACGAGAGTGATACTGAATCTGCCCAATTTTTAGCTACGTGATGACCCAGGTTGGAAACCCCGACGGAGCCGATCAGCCAAATAAGAAATAGTGAGCATCCTACCCGGTCAAAGTTTTACTCAATGCTAATATACACCTCAGCTATGATCCCGTACGTATATCCGAGCCAAACATATCCTGCTCAGCACTTGCCCTGAGTCGATGTACACATTTGAAAGTCATGTCTGTGGCTTCTGTCACATACTAGCTCACAGTCATCTCATACTCTCGCTGCCAATTTGGATAGAATATCGCTGACTGCGCAAATTACAGAGAGTGTGGGTTCGCGAAGGCGAGAAGACGATGAGTACGAGAGTGACAGAGGGTCTCAAGGACTTCAACACCGCTGGCCAGGCATAGTCGAAAATCAATTACTTTTGGCAAGATCTTTAGGCCGTGTATTTAGTAAATTAATTAGTATCGAGGGATTTAAAACCGCATCTTGGGGGGGCTCATCCGGTATTAAGAACGCAAACGTTTCGACTCCTCCGAAATGAAGACAAACGCGAATCAGCTCAATCCCGCAGCATAAAGTACTCCGTAATAGATGTCGTTCCGAAGTACTTACCAAGGGATGCCAAGCATGCCAAGACAATCCACATCTTATCGATAAGCCTCAATCTTGTCCGATAGCAGGAAAGAATATTTTCATTGGACTTACCCTCTACAGCATCCTCATTTTTACGATCAAGGGACATCTCCAGAAGGCACCGAGACTCCAGATGTCTGCCCCTCACCAAGTCCGACCAGCCTCTCTCCTATCCCCACAACTTGTCAATAGTGTCTACATCCCCTCGGGCCTTTTGCTAGCTGGCGTTGGTGTTCTCAAGGTTCAGTGGCTTCCATATGCAATAGCAGTAGCTTTCGTCCTAGGGGCATGGAGAATATATAGCGTTGGTGAGTGTAGCTACCATGCAAGCACCGCTGCAGTTAGAAGATTCACTGACCACGTTGCTCAATTACAGCGCCGGAGGTAGTACCATTCGCGATTAAAAATGCGGTGTCGGAGAAAGCACTGAAGCCCGATGTCTTCCAAGATTTTACTCTCAAGGAGAAAAATGTTCTTTCGCATAATACTGCCATGTACTCAGCGCCTTTACAAACCCATTGTGCCGTTTTCTCACTCTTCATAGCTACCGTTTCAGCTTGCAAAGTCCTACCCAAATACTCGGTCTCCCAATTGGCCAGCACATGTCTGTGGCAGCTACTCTCAACATCGACGGTGATCCCAAGCAAATTGTACGCTCCTATACACCCATCTCTTCCGACGAGAACCTTGGCTACTTCGACCTTCTCATCAAGTCATACCCACAAGGTAATATCTCCCGACACATGGGAACACTAGAGATCGGGGATAAGATGCAAGTGAGAGGTCCAAAAGGTGCAATGGTGTACGCACCTGGTCTGGTTAAAAGATTCGGCATGATCGCTGGCGGCACGGGGATCACACCTATGCTGCAAATTATCAGGGCTATTGTGAGAGGCAGGCCGAGGAATGGGGGAAAGGATACAACCGAGGTGGACCTGATCTTTGCTAATGTCAACTATGAGGATATTCTATTAAAGGAAGATCTCGACTCATTGGCCAAAGAGGATCCGGGTTTCAGGGTGTACTACGTTCTCAACAATCCTCCGGATAAGTGGGATGGTGGGGTCGGATTTTGCACGCCTGACATGATCAAGGTACCGACAGGGCATGAGACTATGAATTGCAGTTCAGCTAACAGGATACAGGCGAGGTTACCTGCTCCAGGTCCGGATATGAAGCTGCTCATGTGTGGCCCTCCACCCATGATCAGCGCGATGAAGAAGGCAGCAGATTCCTTGGGCTTTGAGAAGCCAAGGCCCGTTAGCAAGCTAGTTGATCAAGTGTTCTGCTTCTGATCTATTCCATATTATCGCAGATATCTGGGAGCAGCCATTGGGACGTGGTGGTTCAACACTGGGAGCAAAGATCCGAGGGGTATAATGCAAATCCAAATCATCACGAAATCCAAGATTTCTTCCACTCGTTACCGGTATTGGGACTTCTGCCCACCTCTTTTCTCCATCTTCTTCTGTCTCTTGCTCTCCCCTGCGGGCTCTCCAGCACCTTCACCCTGCCCCGTCATCCCCGCCATACCCTGCTTCATATTCAGAAACATACTCGATGCCATCCACATCGAATATATTGGCACCACCGCATACATGATCCACGCCGTGTTCCCCAAGAATGCCGCAGCAGCCACACAAGCCCATGTCCAATACAGTACATCCCACATGAACTCTGTCAAACCCTTCGCATCCATATCTTCGCCCGATCTCCTGAGCTCGCCATCCTCGGCATATGTCGGGCGCCCAATCTTTTCCAGCCAGAATTCGATGCCTAGTGCTGGGGCGGAGAAGACGACGTAGAGTAGAAGTGTGTTGCGTGTATATTTCGCACGATAGATGATTAGGCGGAGGAATAGGAAGAGGAGATTGTTCCCAAGGGAAATCAGATGCATGCGGTTAAGGGCTTGGGTGTTGTGCGTTGCGAGCTGTTTAGCCGCTTTCTATAACCTGGTCAGCTGCGCATTCCATTGAGTGTGCGAATAGTGTTACCCACCTGCGCCATTGCTGTGGCAGTGGTCAATACTTGAGAAGGACAGTAATAATTGTGGTTGCTGCCCAACAACTTTATCGATAGCAAGATCATAGGGCTGAAGGATCAGCCAATCAGGATAGATTTTGACCAGCAAAACATCACTTCACGGTTCTCATCACCAACGATCCACAAAAGCTCAGCTTCGCAGCCCGCTCAACATAGCATTGCTATTCTATTACCTCCTTCGCTCTCATCAATACCACGGTGTCAAAGTACCCTACCTCTAGATAAAGCAGCATTCCAGCAGGAACCAGCGCGACAAAACTTCATCGACAAAAGCGCCTGACGCCCACAAGATCTCCGCTTCGAGGTATACACTCCAAGAAGAAGGGGCAGCTTCGCCACCGCGCCTCCAAAGATGTTAGCCCCCGTCATTATCGCCTAGCGAGCCCAAGGACAACCGGCAATATACCTACCCCAACCCTCAGATGAGCGGCTACCTCGGAGGTCGGCCATCGAAACCATCCATCTCTTTTAACCTCATTTCGGTCCCTTGGATCCTCTATCCCACTCTCCTCAAGTCCCGATACCCTCTTCAACTCTGCGATCATGGCCCCAGCCAATCCCCATATCATCAGCCAACTGCGACAGCTCATCTACTATCACTTAGACTGCAACCTCCTACGGAACGCCCTCTTCCTCGCTGGACGACTACAAGCTTACGAGCCCAGATCTTCAGAGGCGTCATATTTACTAGCTCTATGTCAGTTGCGGTTGGGACAGCTGAGGGCAGCATACGATAGCAGCAGGAATTCCGGCTCAAGAGGGACCCACCTTGGATGCTCTTATGTATTTGCGCAGGCTTGCTTAGGGCTCGAGAAATATGTGGAGGGTGCGACTGCCCTGGAGCGAAGTCGGAGCTTGTGGCTGCCGAGGAATAGCTGGGGTTTGTTTTGTCATGTGTTGGGATGGAACCATGGAGGGGCTAATCACGTACTTTACAGGAAAACATTCTGATACCAGGAGACAACACTTACCAGATGCTTCTGCAGTCTTGTGTCTACAAGGGAAGCTATGGCAGGCGTACACGGATACGAACAAAGCGATAGAGTCCTACGCGGAATCACTGAAGCTCAATCCTTTCATGTGGGATGCCTTCCTCGGTTTATGCGATTTAGGTGATTCATTCTTTGGAGGAAGCGCACAGAGGTCTTGCTAATATGTATTAGGCGTTAACGTGCGAATGCCAAACATCTTCAAGATGACTCCGGAGATGACGACTTTATTGTCGAGCTCGACGCACGAAGAGACTCCGCTGGGAATACTAGACGAGTCTCCGCCCTCTAACGCTCTCTCGCAGACACAGGTCAACCTCAACACGGTCAATCAGGTGCCCTCAACCAACGATCCTTTCAGTATCTCGAAAAATCGAATCAATGGAGATGTACGTGCGGTGGGACTATTTGAGAGGCTTAATGGGAAGAAACACAATTTGGATCTTGTTCGTCCTGATCCGAACGTTTTCGATACGCCTACAGGACCACTTACAGAGGTCGAAGACTCTATGCTGTCAGGGAAGGAAGGTTTCGGTCGGTTGACTGCAGCTCATGTGTCGAACGAACCCCCGTTAGCTCCCACAAGAAAAGGTCGAGCTATGCCGGGACTTGGGTTGGATTTTAGTGTCGGTAGGTCATCTCAAAGCGACTTTTCTTCGTTGATGCTCTGATTGATAGCACGTTTGTGCATCTAAGCTCTTTTTTTGCTGCCATTCTGTCCATTACTTATTGTAGTTCTGTTCCCGAACATCCTTGGAAAGCCATGCTGACTTCTGTCTTGTGCAGCTGGGCCTCCGAAAATGCGCTCAGATTCTACAGCGAGGTCCAAATCTACGAGCAAGGGCGACTCCGGGGATCAGGATGCTTTGACCATAAGCAGGTCGTCCACCACGACGAACGGCCAAAGCGATCTGAAGAGAACTGTTTCTGGGAAGGCGCCCCCTACAGCGTCGGCAAGTATTAGACCAGATACCAGCGAAGGCGCAAACGACCCTGGAGCACCGCAGAGGAGAAGCGTTCGCTTGTTCAATCACATGAAGACACAGAGTGGCAAATTCTCAGCTTCGACGGGCAGTATGGGTGTTAAGGAGGGCAGGGAGCTGAAGAAGGTCAAAACGACCACTACCAAAGGAAGAAGTGCGAATACCTTCAACGTAGGACGTGTCGTCAGCGGTAATCGGAAACACGGTGATCCGATGGAGATCGACGGGAAAGAGCCTCGACCTATATTGCATTCCGTCACCAATGCCCCGAATCACAAACCCGTAGTGAATGAAAAGGTGAAAGAATTTGAAGGACTGCAATGGCTACTGGATCTTTTCCTGAAGCTCGGTACTGGATACTTCATGCTCAGTCACTACCAATGTCAGGATGCGCTGCGAATGTTCAATTCAATCACCACGAGCCAACGGGAAACACCTTGGGTCTTGGCTCAAATCGGGCGAGCACACTACGAACAAGCATCATATCTCGAAGCCGAAAAGACCTTTACTCGTATAAAAACAATGGCCCCATCTCGCTTGGAAGACATCGAAGTGCACTCTACCACACTTTGGCATCTCAAAAATGACATCGACCTTGCCTTTCTCGCGCATGAGATCGTCGAAATCGATCGCGACTCTCCGCAAGCCTGGTGCGCCGTGGGCAACTCCTTTTCCCTTCAACGCGACCATGACCAAGCCCTCAGATGCTTCAAACGCGCGACCCAACTAGACCCTAAATTCGCCTACGCGTACACCCTCCAAGGCCACGAGCATGTTGCCAACGAAGAATATGACAAAGCTCTCGCCGCATACCGCTCTGCTATCTCCGCAGAAAACCGGCATTACAACGCCTGGTATGGCCTAGGCAAAGTTTATGAAAGGCAAGGAAAGTACAAAGAAGCGGAGGATCATTACCGAACCGCGGCGCAGATCAATCCCACCAACGCGGTCCTCGTCTGTTGCATAGGGATGGTGCTCGAAAAGATGAAGAACCCAAAGGCCGCTCTGGTGCAATACAGCAGAGCATGCGAACTCTCGGAGAAGAGCGCATTGTGCCGCTTCAAGAAGGCGAGAGTGCTGATGACATTGCATGAGCATGAACGAGCTCTTGCGGAGTTGAGGGTGTTGAAGGATATCGCACCTGACGAGGCTAATGTCCATTTCTTGCTTGGCAGGGTTTACAAGGTATTGAGGCAGAAGGGAAGTGCGATCAGACATTTTACGATGGCGTTGAACTTGGATCCGAAGGTATGTCCGTCTATTCACTTGGCCCTTTTCTGCTTGGTTTGCTCCATAGATGTCCCAGTGCAGCAACACTGATCACGTACTAGGCATCCCACTACATCAAAGAAGCGATGGAGCAAATGGAAGACGAAGACGACGACGACGCTGAGATGTAAATACGAAAACAGCATGCATTTGGCATTTTTGGCAGCAGACACGGAATGCATTGACGGGCGTTCCGCATTGGGATCATGCATCAACGTTGGAGCGGCATGACAGGGTATGCGATGAGCGCGGCGTTGGAAAATTGAGCGATGAGCGTTTTGTACCATAATCGAAGACAGCATCGATGTGGTGCCAGAGAATGTGACTCTCTCCACCTAAGGAACTTCATGAATTCGGACAGGTCGATCTATGCAGTGAAGCCTCCCGCTTTGATAGCGCTATGTGGAATTGACAATCCGATAGAAACTTGCTTTCAAGCCGGCGACGACCCTCTTCGCACTCAAGACGATCAATCGGCCCCCCTTTCCATCTCGCCTAACTTGGTCACTGCTGCTACAACAACGCTGCTCCCGCACGAACCCCTACGACCTTACATGAACAAGTCCACACAATCACACCCCCTCTCCCAGAAGCCCCCAAAAAATACACATATCGTCCGCATCCTCGGCATGTGCCACGTCCCCCAGGGACTCCTTATCACCGAAACGCAGCCATGTTCCTAAAAGGTGGAATATGTTTCTTCTAGAATGATTTGAAATCAAATCCAATCCAATTTTGCGCTAATATTTTCCGCTCAGCCGAAGTTCCCTTTTTCAAGTGAAGAATTCAACTGTAGAATAGTGTTGATGACGAAGCAATTCTAATAAGTTAAGGGAACGGAGTTGCTAGATTACATATGTTGTACTATGCGAGATGACTGTACTCTACGTATTTGACCTCAATCACGCTCTAGAATGTGAACGTGAATGTGGATGTGGATGTGCTTACGTGGTTTTTGTGCGTGAGTACGCAGGGGCATGGGCTATGGGAGGTCTGGAAGTGTTTAGTCAGGGTAGGTTGGATGTGTAAGGGGGGTGGGGGGAGGGTATATAAAGCGTGGTTTTCCCTGGGGAAGAGGGCATATCAGGTAGTAGACTTTGAGGGACAATTCTGGTATTTTGATTATCTCACCCTGAAGTCCCACCTTTCCATAAATCACAACAATTCAAAACGACCCTCAAAAGCCGTCAAAGGGTAGACGAGTAACATGGCCTCCTCCACCGCCACCGCCATCGATAAATCCAAGCCCTACTTCCCCCTAGCCGGCGGAGCCACGGACGGCTATTCCAACGAACATGAAGCAACAGCAACCTGCTTCTGCGGCGCCGTCCAACTAGCATTCGTGCGTCCCCATCCAATACCCCCCCCCCGCCCTTCCCTCCACCAGATACAACATACTAACCCCCCACCCCCCACCCCACAGCCCCTCCAACCCCCCGGCCTCCTCGGCAGCTTCATCTGCAACTGCGCCGACTGCCACAAACTCACCGCCTCCATATTCGCCACAAACTTCTCCGTGCACGACACCCACCTCCGCCACCTACGCGGCCGCGCCAACCTCTCCACCTACGCACAATCACGCACCGTGGCTTCGCATACCGTCGAGGGCGGGAACACGATGACGAATTTCTTCTGTAAAACGTGCGGGACGCTGATGTATCGTGTTGGTGCTGCTTTTGAGGGGGTGAGTATTTTGAGGGTGGGGACTGTGGACGATTTTGCGCTTCATGGGGGGGTGCTGAGGCCGGGGATGGAGCAGTTTGCGAGGGAGAGGGTGGGGTGGTGGGGGGGGGTGGGGGAGAAGGGGGTGAGGGTTTTTGAGGGGGATGGGTTGCATGTGAAGGAGTGAGGGGGTGGGGGGGAGCGGATGTTTTTTTTTGGTTTGAAAGATTGAAAAGACATGTTTTATGTGAAGAAAGGATGCAGGGGAGGAGGGGAGTACCAAAAGTGAACATTTATCTGTAGGGGAGGGCTAAACTCGTACACATCGTCTGTGTTTGATTCTAGATCGTATCAGTATATGAAAAAGCATTAGTGGGAGAGCTTGCTGTACCTGAAGTCATGTGAAGACTGCGTTGATCATCTGTATAACCAGATCAAGCACAATATCTCAGCGACATATCGTATCCTTAGGCCGGATCATACATTATGACTTTCAACCAGCTCATCGTGTGTAAGAAGATCATTCGCTTGAAGCGAGAGCTCGTACTTTGTGTTTATCCCTTGGTAATACTCGTTCGAGGTCGTTCCATAGACTTGCGGCCCGCCACTTTCGGCTCAAAAGATTGCACGGATATATGCCACTGTTCCGAGAAATATCGTTGCCAGTAATCGTGTTTTCCTACCTAGATTACCCGTTACAACGGTTTGATGATCGTAGTAGCAACTTGCAAACTGACCTCTCGTACTGTCATCCCGTTGGCACCAGTACAGCGTACAGATCCTAAAGCGCAGAAGCGCATACAGTCACTAAGACAACAAGCACGTAGCAGATAACATTGACAGTATTTTGTTCCGAGCGACAGAGGGCGTCATACCAACAGAGTCAATGATGATGAGACGTCCACGGTCAACATCGCTTTGTCATATTACAAACGACGTGTCGAGCAGGATAAAAGGAAGGTATGATGAAAAGTCCCGCTCATGGCTGCAAAGGCTACCCTACCTTGAAGGCATGTACCGAAGAAGCATCTCTTCATAGCATCAAAAAAAAAAAGATCAGCCTCCTGCTATAATGCTCGTAGGTAGATATCCAAACACGAGATGTCAACGCTCCTAAAGTCATGACCACATTGCTGATAGAAGCCTTACTCTTCTTACTCACGCCAAGATTGAACTCAAGTCTTGCAGGCCCTTGATGGCATCAAATACTCCAATACAAGTGTGGACCTTCATCTGTAAAAGACCGCAATACTATATTCTACGCTTCAATAGCTGCATAGAGAATTATGCTTTGCATTCAGCAACGCACCTTTTTGGTCATGAAGCGGCCAATGAAATATAATGACCGGGTATAGGAGGGCGTCAAGCAAATCAGGCGTTTGGACGACTTTATTAATATTAATGCACCAACAATCAAGACTGCCATCGACTGTTGCAGCCATCACGGTCAGCGATCAGGAATTAATCCTACGCCGTGGATAATCGCAAGGAGGGTGTGGACTAGACAACGAATGGGCGCAGCAGAAATGTCTCGGTTGCCAAAGTGGAAATACATAGATGGGTATTCTATGGACTAGCCTCGATCGGCTGAGATAAAGTACGCTCTAACCTTCATAAGTTTAGTCGTTGCTAGTTTGATTTTCTTGACAACATAACATACGAAAATCAACTTAACAGTTGACATCTCGTACACGGGATGCTATCAACTTGTCTTCCAAAGCAACAACCCTTGGATTTTGTTCGATAGCAAAAGAGATCTTGAGTCTAGCAAATACGGGGTCTTTCTAATGGAAACCCACAAACGCAACCTCCGATCGAAAACCCCAGTGAAAACACCACAACCATCACCGCCATCACCACTCTCATTCACAACCCATACCCCATCCCCAACAACAGAACCCATAACCCTCATCCCCCCACACTCCCCCCTCCCCAACCTCACCCCCACCGAAAAATCCCTCCTCCGCCTCAAACAAGCAAAACTAACCTCCACCGCCCCCAAAACCCTCTCCTCCCTTCCGCCAACCCCCCACCTCACCAACGCGCTCTGCTCAACCCTAATATTCGCCCAACACGAAGCCGGCACCGCAATCTGCGTCCACCCGGCCGGCTACGTGCTAACATGCGCCCACTGCTTCGGCGACAACGAGCGCGAATACCGTCGCGGTCCCAAAAGGCGCTGGATGCTCTTTTACACCGGACTAGCCGTGCAGGTGGAATGTCGCGTGTGGGACGCGAAGCGGGATCTGGCGTTGTTGAAAATCGTAGCTGTGGAGACTGATCGGCTTCCTCCTTCGGAAAAAAGAGAAGGGGAGGTGCCGACGTTTTGCTCCGTTACGCTTTCAGCGCCCTCTACGCTGAAGCTGGGGGCGGAGGTTGTATGTATTGGCCAACCCGGGCGGGATGATTTGGAATCTGTAGCTGCGAGGAAGACGAAGTATGATCTTTTTGAGATCTCGGAGGGGAGGTTTCGCAGTATGGTGAGTGGTCGGGATCCGAATGATAACGAGGAGATTGGGAGTTTGATGCATGATGCGTGGACTTATTGGGGGCATTCGGGGGCGCCGTTGTTGCTGAGGGGTGGGGAGGGGGGCTTGGTGGGGTTGCATTCGAGTTGGGACGAGGGTACGGGGATGAGGCATGGCGTGCCGGGGGCGGCGATCGGGTCTTTCTTAGCAGAGTGGTTGGATGATGCTGGGCGTGAGGAGCGGTCGTCAGAGCCGGCTGTTACGGTATCGGGTTTTGGCAACGAGAAGGAGGTACGAGAGAGGATACCGCGGGCAATTGATAGGAGCGATGATCGTGGCCGGCATGGGCGCCGGGAGACGATTGTTATTGATGATAGCGAATGATTTCTGAAGCACTGGAAATTCTTGGACGATAGCGAACAGTATCCGATGTCAAGGCTGTTAGCTCCGGTACAAGCCATGAACGACAACACACTTTCCTCAAACCGCAAGAGAATATGCAGAAGATATATCGACACCTCCATCTCCGCTCCTGAGAATAGGAAGATAGAGTAATATATAGAGATTCGAAAGAGTTATCCGACAAGATTAGATTTCGCCTGAACCACTTAGGAGACCCTCCTCTAGGTATCGAGGAAGATCTCGAGTTCAATCCTTCCGCATGACGGGGGAAATAATTTCACACCTAAGAGTCGTTTCCTTTCCGAATCTGGACTCCGCCGCTGTCTCGGCGCCGGTTTTTGCAGCCAGGCTAGTGCTGAAGTTGGTTCAATCCCTCGAGATGGTGTCCTTCAATTGTTCATGCCATTGGCAATAGCTACCGCTCTTTTTTACTACCACTAGCAACTTGCGTAGCCAATTCGGCCAGATCCTCCTCTGCAACATCCACATAAGCTTTGGTGGCCTTCTGTCCAAGCGGGCTCTCAGTCAGTTTCACCAGCTCTCTCAGCATGGTCTCCCTGGTAGTTCGGGTCAACTCTTCTACATCGGCGGCTGTGAGGTGCGCTGTTGGTATTGGCGGTAGAACTGCAAACCTGACGTCAGCAACAAGACTCCAAATAATGAATAGAGCAGCTTGAACGAGTAAATGAGATGCTGGGCTCACCCTTGACCGGTATCCGTCCCCCTCTAAACCTCTTCTCCTTCACACTGAGCACACCCCAGTAGTTCGCGCACACAACCGGTACAATCGGCATCCCCGCCTGCACAGCAAGGTGAAACGCACCCTTCTTGAAGTCCCCCATCTCCGGCCCAGACGCATAGCTTCTCGTGCCCTCCGGAAAGATAAACACACTCTGTCTCTCCCTCTTCATCTCCATCGCCGCACCTTCAAAAGCTTTGACCGCAGTATCTCGGTTATTGCGGTCGATGAAGACGGTGCCACTCAAAGCCATAAACCAGCCGAGGAAGGGTACCATAGCAAGGCTGCTTTTGGCCGTGACGCTGCAGTAAGGCGGGAAGATCGCACCCAGCAGTAGCACATCGAGTTCAGACTGATGATTGCCGATCAGCACACAGGGTCGAGTATCCAGATGTTCTTTCCCCTCCACCACTTCAAAGTACACCCCAGTCGTCAAACCCATGGTGTAGCGAAACGCTCTCGCAGTCGCCCATTGCGCTATCCTGTGTTCGCCAACTAGCCGCAATACTATGGAAGCTATAAGGCCGTAGGTTGCACACAACAGCAGACAGCCGTAGGAGGCTAGTAGGCGGGCGTAGAAGGAGGCGTTTGCGACATTCATGGCGGAGAGGATGAAGAGCGTGAATGTTGCGCCGAGGTAGACTGTTAGGATGCGGACGAAAATGAGGAGAGGAGTGAACATTCCTGCCGGTGTAGAGGTGAATTTTGGGGTTCTGTACTTTGTGGGGAAAGGGCGGAGGATGCTACGGAGCAGACTTGGGAGGTTTAATATTTATCCAAAAATGGTAGGTACTAGGACCGTATGATCATATTGAAAACGACAGATGATCCATTGAACACATGCAAAGAATGAACGTGGGTCAAGGAGTGTGATGTGCTAGAGTGATCAAATTACGGAGTAATGGGTTGAATTGCAGATTTCGTCGGCGGTCTTGGCAGGCACCTCGGGCCAAACCAACCTTCTCCTGCTCGTTCCAGGAGGTACGGGAGTAAAGGTTGACAATTATGTTCATTTGCTATGAAGAACACTTTCAATTGACAGACCACCCTCCGCAATATACAGAACGCCAAATTTGTAAACCCTATACAAGCACGGGACAGAAGACAGTCGATGTACAAAGCAACACCAAGGTCCTTCATAATTACTACCCCTTCAGGTACCTGAGCGCCTCTTCCCTCTCCTGAATCGGCATCGTCTCAAGGAACTGTTTCAGTCCCTTCATGCTTCCCTCTCGATTGGCACTGAGTAGATTAGCAATATCCAACACGGCGCCCTCTGATTTGAGTCCATCTAGCTTGGCTTGCACACTCTTCCGGTTTTCCTCGTACCATGTTGCCACCGCTCGATCGTTGTGTTCAAAGTCTTGGATACCGGTCCAGGCACGCAGCTTTTGCAAGCTGTTGTCCCGAGTTACAGGGTTTTTCGAAGCAATGTTGGCCATCTTCTTGATGAGAGATTCCTCGTTCAAACGTCGGCGTAGACGCCAGTAGAAGAATCGACGGGCATTCTTCCATATCAGGGCGTGTCGAATGGTGTTCTTCGCTTTCATCCTGCCAGCGCGATCGTGAAGATCTGCAAACTGGAGAGAGATCTGGGAATAGATTGGGAGCAACAGCTGCTCTCGTTCACTCATCTTCACCTTGACGTCGCTCTGCTTGTCTTTTGACAGAGATTTGTCAGAAAGCGATGCTTTGAGTTCTGCATAAGTGGGATCTAGACGGGCCATGGTCTCTAGCTGCTTGTCGCGACGGAATTTGATGTTCACAATACCCTCGGGCTCGAGCACACCTCCTCGAGCATCTTCGTCAGCGTACATCTCCATACAATCCGGGTTGATGGTCGGATCGACCACGACCTAATGAACAGTCAGCCTTCTTGAACCTAGGACAGAGTTCTCACAAGACTTACCCATGAACCTCCACGCAGCTCACCAAAAGGTGGGATATAAACAAAGATAGGCTGCTCGTACTTTACCAACGCATCGACAATGTAGGATCCATATTTGAGCACTTCGTTATACATATCGCGCTGACCACCAGAAAAGCCTCTCCAATTTGCGAGGATCATGAGGGGAAGTTGCTCGCCGTGATTGAAGTCGCGGATCGCCTGAGCGGTCTTGTAAGCTGAATTAGGGTACCAAACGCCTCCAGCTTCCTGTGCGATTTGTTCCGTCGAATCAGGGTTGGCCGGGTCTGCAGGGGTGACGTTCTCCACTGAGCGCGTCTCCACACCAATGACACCGATAGGGATCCCACCAAGTCGAGCCCGGCCAACGACGACTGTCCTCGCCCATCCACCCAAGGACTCCTGGAAAGAATCCTTGTCAAACAAGCCAGGGAGGAAACCCTCCTCTTCGTCTTTGCCAGCAATAAGCCATCGAACATCATAGCTTTGCTTTGCTGGCGGAAAGTACCCAACATTCCGATCCCAAGGATCTGAGTGTAGGCCTATTGGTATCGGGTTGTTTTTCTTATCTGGAACGAACGACATCCAGTCAACAATCTTAGAGACGCCCTCGAAATCATCGTTTGCAGTCATGTGAGAGACCCCATTCTTATACATAATCTGTGTTCCGCCGAGTTGTAGATTCGAAGTGTACACTTCGCGTCCTAAAAGCTTATTGATGGCAGCTGCTCCTGTCAGTATGATTGGCTGGCCTTCAATTTGAATTGCTCTTTGTCCGAGACGGACAAGATAGGCGCCGATACCTGTGAGGTGTTAGCAAGCATCCTCAACAATGGGCTCGGTTTGCCTACCAACTGATCGGCAGGTCACCAACGTGATGGTGAAGATGTCCTCATAAGCCTTAGACGTCGCTCCAGCGATGAGGCCTGAGCCCTTGAGACATTCGACACCCAAGCCATCCTCCTGGCCAACAATGGTCGTAATTTTGTACCTTTCCTCACCATCCTCCGAAATCTTCTCCGTAATGACGCTCCTCGATTTACCGTCCTCGAATTTCGCTTTTAGCTCTTTAGTGAGATAAAGGTACTTGAAGCCGGCTTCGGGCTTCTTGGGATCATTCCATGCAGCCGAGAAGTGCGGTATCAATTCTTCGGCCATGCCTATGCGTGCTCCTGAATTCGCTGAAAGATATATCCGAGGTATGCCTAACTTGCGCGCAAGCTCTGTACACTTGAAGAAGAACTTGTCTTCCATAGGTCCGAAGGATCCGATCTTGAACGTGATATCATTGGCAATGATGATGAACTTTCTTCCCTTGGGGTACTCTGGTGTTTTTGCAGTGACAATCCATCCCACCATGCCATGGGTGTTGGTTCCAGCTTCTCGGGAGACTTCTGCAAGATCGTCATGCTCATCGAGCACTAACTCGCTGTATTCCATACATTCGTCGGCCCGTGGTAGCTTGCCCTGCAAAGATGGGTGGTTTGCGACAGCCTTAGTCCAGGTATTGGCAAATGCTTGACGGAAGAGATCGGGGAAATCGTAAACGTATTGAGTTCCCATCAAGTGAGCCTTGTATCTCTTGGGTTGCAACCATTCTTTGGTTGGGTATGGAGTAGATACTGGCCTTAAGTGCATCGCACCAATCCTGGTGGTGCCACCAATGCTATGGAAGAGCCAATCGCCTCCTCTGTCCGACTTCTTTTCCGCGTACATCTCCACTTGAATGACATATCCTGAGGTGTTGGTAATGACACAACGCAGGGGATATGGTGTTCCACTGGTAGGATCCGTGCAGATGATGCGAATCTCTGCGCCAGTCACACGAAGTCGCCACGCGCGTCGCCCAAAGCGCTCCAAGAAGCCCGCAAGAGCTTCTTCAACTTCCTTGGCCGAAAGAGGGAAAACGGCAGAAAAGTTGATGAAGATATGATTGAGATCAGAGCCGTTGTTGCCAATGATTTCCAAGGCATCCAGGATATCGGTCATCAGCCTATCAGCTTCTGAAATGAGATATTCGGCAGTGGGGATCTCATCACGAAGCCGCCCTGGTCGGACTACGGCTCGCGTGAAGTATCGCTTATCAACAGCTTTATCGCTGTCAGATGCTTTTCCGATGGCCTCGTAGACGTGGATGTTTCTGTTTTCGGTGAAAACGGGCTTGAGCCGGAATTTGGATAGTCTTCCAAGTTCAAGCTGGAAAGCAAGAGCTGGTTCGATGTGTCGAATGCTGTCATCTTCCTCATATGTCGGGCCACGGAAAGTGAAGTAGCCAGGATAGGTCCCATCCTTGTGTCCACATATGAAGCTGATTCGCCGTACTTTTCGCGAAAGTAACTCCTGCCTGTAGTCGTTGACTATCTCTGCGATTCGGCTCAGCATCTCGTTATCATCGTACGATTCCACGTCTCTGATTGCGACGTTACAAACGGCGGTGAGATCTGATTCCGGCTCACGTCTTGGAGAGGGTCTCCTACCCTTGGTCAAATCTGGAATCAAACCATTCTCTGACTTTCTCTGTCCTCCGACAATAGGGAACTTCTCCAGTGCTCTCATCAAGTACTCCTCAGCTTCGTCCAGGTACTGCACAGGGACAATAACACCCTTGCGAGTTGGCTCCTCAACATCTCTGTTGCCGAGATAAGACATGTCGCTAAATGAGCTGATACGATTGAATGGGTTCGGCCCACTTGCCAAGGGTGTAGCAGGGGTGGACGGGAATGCGGATGTGATAGGCATTCCAACTTCGGAATTGCCAACTTTACGAAGCACAAAGTCCCATGAAATGATATAGGGTGGCTCGTCGTCAGTATGGTAGTCAATCGACTTCAGGGAGTATGCTCGATAGGCACGGCGGATATAAACCTCCAATGCTGCCAGGGAGACCCATGGATCGTGGTAGGCAAAGAATTTGGGGAGGACATCGAAGACAGTATACTTGGAATCAATGACCTCTCTAATCACCTCCAGATCAGGCTCTCGATGGTCCCAGCCAGTCTCACCGTATTTTGACTCCACGACGGATGATCGGAGAATGTGTTCCATCTGAGACTCACGCTCTTCCAGGGAGGGTAGTGCGTATTGGATGAGGACTTCTCGAGCCTTGAGGGTGACCTTTGCGGTCGCCCTGGACTCTAAGTCTGTCAATTTTCGCAAGTGCGATCGGAAATATTTCGCAACGTTGGGAGTATTGGGCTTGTTCGGCCGGTACATATCGAGAATAGCGAGTATGAGGTTATTCTTGGCTCCAATCTTGCTATGGGAGAGCACAGTATGCACTACGTTCGCGATGTCGTCCTTGTGTTGTTCCCTTAGCTTGAGTACCACATCCTCGTCCCGAGAATTACGGGTAGACCAGAGCTTCTCAACTTCGTAATATTGGTCGAGAAGGTCACCAAAGACTTCATACTCATGTGCCTTCAGACCTTCGGTGTATCGTTCCAAGACCTCGACTAAGGGCGCGAGGGAAGCCTTCAGTACATCAATATCTGCGGGGTTGACGTTTTCTTCGAGGAAACGCTGCATCGCTTTGGTCAATTGTTTCGCGGGAAAGTCGCCTTTCCTCGACCTTGCTCTTTCAACAATTTGCGTGAACTGAGCGTCGAGCTTACTAGGCATGCGGGCGTGCAGAGCTGAAAATTGTGCATTCCATTCGCCGTATGGTAATTCTGGATCACGGAGCACTTCAATCAATTCATTCAGGGTCGAAGCCATGATGACCTGGTTGTCGAAGCCTTGAAGGATATTCTGCAGGATGCTATGAAGTAACGCGAATCGCTGTGGAGGCTTGTTGCCAACCACTTGGGGCGGCCCGAGAGCAGGCAGCTGAACAGAGAACGGCTGGGCGTGCTTGACACGCGATGGGTCGTCCAGAGCAAGTATACCAAGGATGTCTCCTGCTTCGAGAACAGCTCCTGGCTGCTTGATAAGATTGACTGTGCCTTCTTCTTGAGTGATGAGCGGCATATACATCTTCATAACCTCCACCTCTGCAAAAGTCTGACCAGCTTTGACGTGCTCGCCGTTTTCCACTGTAAACTTGACCAGCTTTCCCGGGCTTGGTGTTCGCAGCTGCGTCGGGTCGTTCTCTTGCTCCAGAAGACAAGTTTTGCTATCAACGCTGATACGCAAGGCCTCGACTTCTTCCTTCCAGTAGATATTGTGGCTCTTCCCACTGACCAAGATGAGTAATCCTCCATCAGCGAGCGCTCGCACACCAACAGCGCATTTCGACCCGTTGATGAAAAGATGATAGCTATCGATACTCGACCTGGTTGCGGTGAATTTGTACCGGATACCTTCGTAGATGAAGTCGATGGGGAAGACAGTTTTCAAAACGTCCTTCGCCGGTACTTGACCCTTCTCAAGACCTCTATGGTACTCAGCTATACAGCCTTCGCTTGCTACGTGCGCTTTCGTCACAGCTCCACATACAACAGCTAGTATTGGATCGGGCCTCTCTGCAGTTAGCTTATTTGTGATGAGCTCATCAAGCCAGCCCGTTGTGATCGTATTATCCTCGAACGCAGGTGTCTCGAGGAGCTTGATGAGATACTCCACGGTTGTGCGGAAATCACCACGAATGCTAAGCTCCTTCAATGCAACAACCATGTGTTTCCGTGAGGCCGAACGATTCTCTCCATATGCGAAGATATGGCCGAACTGGCTGTCGGAGAAGTTGTGGATACCCCCTGCTTGGCCCACCGAGAAGTAACCCCACACGTTGGAACTACTGCGGAAATTAAGCTCGTGCATCATACCGCTCGAAGGCTTGAAACCTTCTCCAGGATCTTCAGAGGTGATACGACATGCCGTCGTGTGTCCTTTGGGGGTTGGGCGACGTTGAGATTGAACACTGTCTTGTTTCGAGAAGTCAAAGTCGATTATTGAGGCCGACGATGGATCGGCGCCGTACAATATCCGTATGTCCTTTATTCTGTGAAGAGGTATTCCCATGGCAATCTGGAGCTGGGCGGCTGGCAGATTGACACCACTCACCATTTCTGTCGTAGGATGCTCAACTTGCAGTCGTGGATTCAGCTCCAGGAAATAGAATTTGCCATCCGAGTGCGAGTACAAATATTCCACGGTGCCGGCTGAGACGTAGCCGACGAGCTTTCCGAGCCGAACAGCAGCTTTCTCCATAGCTTGAAAAGTTGCAGGCTTCGCAATTGTGACAGGTGCCTCTTCTATAATCTTTTGGTGCCTACGCTGTACCGAACAATCTCGTCCGAAAAGCGAGATGTTGTTTCCGTACTCGTCAGCTAACAATTGGACTTCCAAATGCCGAGCGTTTCCAGCAAGCTTCATAATAAATATAGGCGAACCTGGCACCTCACTCGCAGCTGCGTTGTACAGGGACGTGAAGTTGTCTTCGTTGTCCACCTTCCGGATGCCTTTGCCTCCACCTCCTTCGGAGGCCTTCACCATAACTGGGAAGCCAATTTTACGAGCTTTCTCAAGACCTTCCTTAGGGTTGTGCGTGCATCCTTTATCGTAAACATGGTCGGCAACCGTGACAATTCCATCCTCATCGAGGATTACCTCATCCACCCCTTCGCCAGACCAGGGAATGCAAGGTACCTTGGCGTGTTGGGCCACAATTGTCGAGGAGATTTTGTCGCCCAGCGACCGCATCGCCGCGCCCGGTGGACCGATGAACAGTATCTTTTTCGGCGAAGCTGCCAGCGATTCGGGTAAAGCAGGATTCTCAGATGCGTGGCCCCTGATGCATCGTTAGACTGAGGTTGTCATTCCCGGGAAAAGCTCACCATCCTGCCCAAACCGCGTGAACGTTCATGCGCTCAGCAACATCGACGATCAATTCGACATTGGCATAATTGTTGTTATTGGTCCCACCCGGAACCTGATGAGCACCCATTAGCACCCACAGTTGCGGCGTTTATGAATGCCAGTACACTGACCTCGACATATTGATCTGCCATCCGAATGTAGTCCGCATTTGCTCGCAAGTCCTCCGGTGTTGCCATGACCGTAAATTGTACAGCCCGCTCGTCCCCAAACGTCTCGTAGGCCCATTTACGCACCGACCGGATTTCCTTGACCGCCGCAATACCATTGTTCGCGATGAGCACCTGTTTAGATAGTCAGCCAGTCACCACGGAATGCGTAAGTCGCCGGATTGGAGCTCACGCTGGTAACAACGCTGTGCCCATCGTGGTTGGTGACAAAATCCTTCACAGAGCCCGGTGAAGCTGCCTCAAGGTGATTGCCGCCAATGAAGTGTGCTGCAAGGTTGAACTTTTGGGCGTATGAACTTGGAGCTCTCGGATGAGTCCCATTGGTGGGGTGGGCGTCCCCATTCGTCAGTGTCCCATTTACGTGTGATCCCTCGTCCACGGCTACGGGAGCCATGGTATCGGCGCTGTCTGGATGGCAGCGAGGGGGTTATGAAGAGCAATATAAAAGATTGTTCGGCAATTGAAGCTATAGTCAAAATGTCATGCCGCCGGTATTGCTCGGCTCCCGAAGCTGACGAGACCGCCGATAGGGTAGTGCGGCACAGAATTGAAAGGAAAGGTGTTCCAAAATGAGTCGAGAGGGTCGGCGCTGTGATCAGATTAAGATAGAATAGAGACGTTTGGCAGGATGTGAAGAGAAGGGGAGTAAAAAGTGTGGTGCAGCTTTCAAGGCTGGTGAGGATGGAGATAAAGTACGGGCCGGATCTACGCTGAGCTTTTCTCTCGGTGATTTATGATTGGCTTGCTTTGTCTTCTCTGGACTTTGATACTTCGTATGCACGATTCGGTCATCTATGTTGTACAGATGGCTATGCATACCACATCACTATCAATGACCTCAACGAGAGATTGATTTCATCGAGCGGCTATAGCTCGATACATGCCATAGGAATTACAACAGTCAAAATTGACACTTGTTGGGTCCCCAGAAAGTAATGCGGAGAGAGAGCGCTGCCAATTCCGCGCCCTGACGTAGCTTCATTAGTGAAGCCTTAGCTTGCCAAGCTTCATCTTGTTGGGCCACTAGTCTCCTGCTTAACCGAAGATTGTCAAAGTAAAGTAACTTCACAGTATCGGTACTAATCAATCCTCAGTCTGGTATCACGCTTGCAATACGGAGTAGTGCTATCTTACGTGAAAACAGAGAGCGAGAAGGTGGCCTTGACTTCCAAGTGTATCTTTGTCTACAGAGGACGACGTTGGAATACGTATTCATGTTCTTCAGGCATTCAACGATAGGTAGTGGGGCCGTTTCCGTTTCATCCTTCTATCCTCATCTCCAAGTTACAGGTAAATTAACTCCGTAGAAGATTCTCATTGCCAGATATCCTCATTGCCCAAGCATAGTGAAGTCTTCGCCAGACATGGTTACTACAAGTGGCTCGAATGACTGAAGCCGATGGGTGATCATCGGACAAAATTGATAAACCTGATACATTGAACAAATATAATCCATAGTTAGTTCATAGTCTAAACTATGTACACATGGTGGTGTTACAAGCGTCCTTCCTTGACCAATCATCCATGGATTGATGAAAAAGTGTCTCTTCAATATTATAAGTTATCGTTGCAATCTTCAATATCATTCTCTCCTTGTTCGAAACGATAGTGTGTCTTTGGACATTACTCGTTGTGTTTGTGAATACATACCGCTTATAAGGCAGCTATGATGGCGACGAGAGCGCCCATGATGCCGCCAATGGAAGCGACGGTCTGAACGGCTGCGCCTGTGAATGGAACGGTGCTGCCGCTTGGGGCGATGGCGCCAGTACCCGATGGAGATGACGCAACAGGAGCTGCAGCCGCAGCAGATGATGAGGTTGGGTAAGGGACTGCGGCGGAGGTGGCTGGGGCAGCAGAGCTGGCAACGACGGCAGTAGACGACCTCGGTGCTGGTGCAGCAGATGTTGGTTTAGCGGCGGCGGAGGTTGGAGCGACGACGGCTGAGGACGATGGGGAGGCGACAGCTGCTGTGGCAGCACATGCGCACACGGCCGATGCTGAGCCTTGAACGGCAAGGCCGGTTACTGCACCACAGCCTGACACCACGCATGCCAACGCGGCAGAGTTGATGGCGGCGCTGGACACGTTAGCAAGAGACCATCTCCTGTGTGGCACGGTGCCTCACTTATTGGAAGGTTTGCATTGACACGCGAAGTCATTCGATCCACAGCCGATGCCTGATGCAGCCGATGCGATACACGACACCTGATCCATCATAAGCCTTTGGATCACTCGAATCTATTGACTCTGGCAAAACATACACCACAGGTTGGTACTTTGGCAGCGACAGCGGCACATTGATCTTGAGCCTGAGCGACGGCTGCGAGGCCAACGGCCATGAGTACGGCGAACGACTTCATTCTGGCTTGAAGAATGGTGACTGGGGATTGCCTTGAACGAGTGATGGCAAAGGAATAGTGATGCTGACGAGTATGCAGTTGGTGACTATGATGCTTCTAGCAGGAAAGCGATGCTGGAGAGGGATATATAGGTAATTCGGGCGAACTCAGTGGCGTGCATGTCGACCTACTGTACACGAAAACCCAGAGCACCAGCAAAGCTATTCTGAGCCATGCGGGCCCCTCTTCTCATCTTACGATGCCGCGGTACAAGATCTTATGTCTGGTGCGCCCAATTCTCACGGTTACTTGCTTCGTGGTTGCGGGTCAGGTTCGGGGATTATGGCTGATCTGATTGGCCAACAAAGCATGTGTCCCGGTTCCTGACCCTCGACTTTGAGACTAGATTGCGTGCAGAGATGGTCCCAGGGGCGGACATCTTGACCTCTCGTCGATCCGGGGAAAAGCTTGGGGGCGGCTGAATTTAGCCCTATTCTAAGGTAGGTGACACGCCGTCCCCCGGGTTTGTCGCTAAATGAAGACGCAAAGCCGTGCTTGGTTGATATTTCAGCCGCTATAACGACACTAGAAAAGCACGCGCCCACGTCTGCCTCGGTCCTTATTCACACGTCTACACGTCAATCACTCCCGACCATTTCTTTGCCCTGAGAGAGCTACCAAAGTACCGCTTCGAGCCTACCGGCATAACAGGCTAATTCTGTACAGAGAACATTCGACGGCAGTCCTCGGAAGTAATGAACGCTAGGAGTCCCCAGTCATCGGTCTGAGTAACAAGTCCCAATGATTGTACAAGCGCTATGCCGTGGCGGACCAATTGTATAGCTTGCCCCGCGTCTTCGAGAACCATTGCTCCGTCGATGGCGATCTGAGGAAACCGCAACGGATTTGAGGGCCACTACTGCCTAAGCCATTGGATATGAAGGGGTTACGTTGTACGTCGAGCAAGATAAGTCATCTTCACGGAAAGCAAATAAGACCCTCAATTCCTACTGGCTTCTATACGTAGTGTCTTTCCAATGGCTCCTTGCACTCATGAAGTCGCCAAGATTCATCCGGCCCTGCTCTCGTATCCGTCGATAGACTCGGCGTTCAGACCTGTCTCGTCAAGTTGCATCAGAGAAGCAATAAGCAAGGTCCCGCGGACGGCCTGCCCCATCGGGCCAAAGCTCTGGCTAGCATCATCAAGATGTACTTCATCCGTTCAATAGAGCTACGAACGGGAAGCATGCCTCGGTATCGTTCCATGAACGATTGGAACCCCAGACACGGGAGGCATAATCTACGGATGGAGTGCTTTCACTTTTCTACCACTCCAGATATATATTTTGAGTCTTCATCAATCAGCGTGAGGCCTTTTCACCATTCTGATATTGGCAACGATCTTGGTTTTTCCTATCGAGTATTGAAGACGGCTATTCATAGCCATCAACAGTAGTCTTGACTGTTACTACTTGATTAGACTCGAGAATATTTTGAACACCCAAAACTTCTTCCAGCATTTATAGAAGGAAAGCAAAGCAGAAATGTCGTGGCAGGGAAAAGCGGAAGAGACAGAGTATGTGGAGGAAGTGAACTCCACCAGGCCCCCAGGCTTCGGCGCAAAAGTCAAGAGGCATTTCAGGAGATTTTGGTGGCTGCATCTGTTGTTCTTCATTGCTTCTACATTGATAATTGTCCTTTGCCTGTAAGAAGATTTGTCTGTTCCACAAACGTGGCAGCACGGGCTAATGGATATAGAATATACGTCGCATTCCCACGCATATCACAAAACGACATCAACGACTCAACGCTTACGATTTCATCCCTCATTCTCTCAAATCCGAAACCGGACTCTTTTCACCTCGTACAAACCTCGGTCATCGGCAATGGCAGCCCGTATCATCCCAACCTGGATGCGTTCAATGCGTCTCTCTCCCTAGACGGCTCCGGGCCGTACGCATATGTTGAAATCCCACAGGTCCATGCGACCAAACAAGCAACATCTATCATAGACCAAGATGTGTCAATCACCGATCTGGCTGCATTCACCGATTACAACATTGCAGTCTTGGGTAGCGAGACGGTGAAGGTGGATGTCAGAGGACGAACCGCTTTGCACGAAATGAAGTTTCCCGACACTACTGTCAATTACGAAAAGACTGTTTCAATGAAGGGTACACATTATGGTCTCTCTATCATGGATGCCGCGCTAATCGATCCTCCTAGGCTTGAACAAACTCAACGGTTTCAACGTCACAGAGTTCTCCATCGAACTAACGCCCGAGCCAGACGGCACCAACATGATAGGCACAGTCTACATCCCCAATCCCACCGTCATGACCATCGCCATGGTTCGTCCCCCATCCTCTTCCATAAAGCGCCACTAACATCCCCACCCAGGGCAACGTAACTTTCAACAATTACATCGCCTCCACCCAGACCCTAATCGGCACCACGACCCTCACAAACCTCACCCTTGCCCCAGGAAACAACACCATCCCCATGCGCAGCACCGTGAACCAAACCCTCGTACTCACGCAAATACTCACGACGTTCAAAGACGGCATGCTGCCGATTGATATCGTGGGCAATAGCTCCGTATATGACGGGCGGCATTTACCGTATTTTGATAAAGCGTTGGCGAGTGTGACGCAGCATGTTACGCTAGATGTGGGCAGTGCGTTGAAGAAGGTCGGGTTGGATCCGAGTAAGTTTGGTGGGAGTCCGCCGTGAGTGACGGCATAGGATTGGTAGTGGATTGGGTTTATCTGGGGTTAGGTCATGGCGTATGCGATGCCCATGTTGTGATCATAACGGCTTTCTATCCTGAGGACGTTTCTGGAAATCTCTTTCTCGTACATGCATTCCAGCTTGGTGCATCACCATCCCTGAACGAAGGAAACATCCCCAACGATAGCTTACATCCACCATGTAATTCGAATAACGATATTGATGAAGGTGAATAGCAACAAACGCGTTGATTTATATATTGCAATATCCCACTAGCATATACTCGCCGCGACCAATCTTCAATCCTTTTGTTGTTTTCAAGGTATGACACTTACTTGTAGGTGACGAAGCCAACTCATCACATCTACCCAACCACACGTTGGGAAAATATACTCACGATAACCATACGCAGTCCCTTCCATCATCATTAGCTTGTTCTAATCTACGACGAATACAACCATAGTCATTACCACCATCCTTATTACCATTACCATCATTCTTACCACGACCATTAACCTATCTCGACTAAACGACCATAAACACTACCATCAACCCATCTTAATCCATATCTCCACTACCATCTCACCACTACCCCTAACATCAGCCCCTATTGACCCACCTTTAATACCCTTACCTCCAGCCCAATCCTAAGCGACCACCACTAATATCACCATCACCATCACCAGAATTCCATACATTCTCACCAATCCTCCACCTATTATTACCACCACTACCTATTATACTAACCATCACCACCACCATCACCATCACCATCACCATCAACGGAAATTAACCCGTCTCAACCTGTCTTGGCCCGTAATCCACCAACCCACCAATGAACCCCATCCCATCCTCCCAAGAACCCTACCCAGCCCCCTACCACTCCATCCCTCCTCCACATCGTACCCCCACCCACCCTTCACAAACCCGCATCATGATCCAATCAAGAAAATAATTACGTCCCAGTGAAATTTTCAAACGCAAGAACCGAATAGAAACCGTTGAGATGAGAAGAAACGGATCGGGCGTGACTATCTATTCCTTCCCTTCTCTAAATCTCTTCTACCCACAAACCGAAGTCTTTGCCTGCCTAGGTAGCTACTAAAATAAAGGGCCGACGAAAGGGGTATAGTATGAGAAAAGGGTCAAAGTTCTTGGCACATCCAGGGAAAAGTGTGGGTCAGACACATTGTGACGATATGACAAGACATGATATGTATCTATCAGAGAGCTCTCGAGTCTATAGTTTCGGCCACCCGCCCGCTTCGAACGGGGATTCATCAATGACAGCTGCCGCACCCTTCGCACTCCGTCTGTACAAAAAGGTTTGTACAGCAGAGCTCCAATGCATACTAGGTCCTTCCCCGGAACCCCCATGTGTGAACAAACGACCGAACGCCGACGCTTACATGTACAACTTTTCCCCACCTCGCACGGAAGGCCGCAAGGCAATCGAAGCACCCGGTCTATGAACGAAAGAGAGCAGAGTACCTGCCGAACAATGAACTCCCCGTGACGCCTTGCAGAATGAAACGGACAAACAAGACGCTCAAAGTACCACACTGATGCCCGCTCGCACGCAAATCAAGATTTCGTATGTGCATTATCTCGTTTCGATAATGTGACTCCCCGGTCACATATCTTCGTAGCGAGCTACGACGCTAAGAAGGCGTATGATGTGTTTCGTTCGAGCCAAGATGGCCGAATTGATTGTTTACCCACGAATGGCGGTGGGCGTGTGTGTATCAAAGAGACCAGTCTGCGCTGGCTCATGATAGGGGTATCCAAACGCCGAAGGGGGTGTTCTGGATCCAACAGTGGAGCCAGTCGTCGGTGATGAAGACCGTGAAGACCTCGGACTTGAGAGCTTCAGGTTCTCCACGATTGGGGAGCGAACCTGAGGGGGGGAGGGGCTCGCAGACCCCGATTGTTTGCCAGTGTTTTTCTCGATTTCTGGTAGTTTATTCGAAACACCATTAAGCTGGACGGAACTTGGTTTGGTAGGCGGAGGACTCGGTTTCGCAGATCCAAACTACAGCTGAAATTAGCGCACCGTTTTTGCATATCCCTTGGCGGGTCGAGAACATACAAAGCAATATTTATCGAGGAGCTCGTGGTAAGAAGAGGATGATAGTGAGGGCTTTTCTGCAGTCAAAGCTGTTGGTTTTGGACCATCCAGCTGATCCGGCTTGCTCGCCTCAATGTCTTTACCAGCCTTTGCCGCGTCTGCAACAGGCTGACTCTTGACCGTTGGTGGCCTTTCGCTTACAGTATTTGGCAACGCAGACTTAATCTCATCTCTTGTGGGGGGCGAGCCTCCTCCAGACGAGTTGCCCCCGGCCTGTATGGCTGCCGTCAAAGAAGCCCTAAAATCGTAGCGGTTGCCGAATGCCTGCTGGTTCGAGGAGCTCTTTGGCCGCCCGGGGGCATCGGGAACGATGTCCTGCGTGGAAGCCCTATTCTTGAAGCGTATTGGAGATCCACCAACCATGGAAGACGGTTGGGGGAAAGACGAAAAGTCATAGGGAGCAACCATGTCCCCAAAGTCGTCAAAAGATGGCATGCTGCGGGGCCGGGGTGAAAAGGTTGCCGAAGGCCTGCTTCGAGGCAGTACAGGCGGCCGAGCATTCTTCGCTTGCCCACCTAGCTTGACGCTTTGAGGTTGGTATTTCTTCGAGAAATCGACTTGGTAATTCATGGAGTCATTGCTATCCCAATAGTCATATCCATTAACTTGGTATCGGACGCAGAAAAACATGGTCTTGTTTTCTAGATTGACCTGGTCTTCGAGCTTGATGTGAAAGATGAAGCGGTCGCAGCCGTCACTGGTTTGCGTTTTTCGTACATCATTGTTGTACTCAGCCACCACTTCCGACGTGGTCTTCCAGTAATCCAGGGTAAATCGTGCGACGACCAGCTTGTTGAATGCGAGATTCTGCACCGCCACACAACCGATGAGTATCTTGGTATCTGGGGATAGATAGATTCTCTCGGTCCTGACCGGCAACGCTTGGCGTTCAAAAGTGTCACGAGGAATGTTACTTGGTCGGATCTCCCACTCAAAAGGAGGCGAACGTAAACCTGATTCCCCGTTGCCAAAAGGGAAATCATCGTCCTCATCGTAAGATTCGACTGGCGATGAACCAGCACTGACGGCGATGGGGCGATCCACTTGGTGGAAATGGCGAACATGTTCTAAACTGTTGTCCTGGAAATGTACAGCTTTTGAGTATGTGGGAGTACCAGGCATACTCAAGGGCCTTCTCTTGGTAGATGAGGCTCGAAGAGCCGGCCTGACTAGCTCACCCGACTTCTTACGAATCAGAGGAGGCTTCATCCGTAACTCGTCGTCTTCAATATCCTCATCGTCACTTTGAGATGTACCTTGCGCCGGAGAGTCGTACTCTTTCCTGGGAAAATTGAAGAACGCATTCGTATCAGTGCTAGATCTTGAATGTGAGATCTTACGAGCCCCAGCAGACAGCGGCAGCCTAGGAGAGTGTTCAGGTTGCGAGCCATTAGCTGATGTGGACAGGTTCAGTCGGGGCTTTGGAAGCCCTAAATTCGTCCTAGATTCTATGATCTCCTCGCTTGCTCGCCCGTCTGGCGAACCCGCCCTATGTTGCTCGATGATTCTGATGGCTGCTTTGAGTTCCGCGAGTTTTGTCATATCTCTCTTCCTGCCTCGCCTGATTGTAGCTTCCTCATCGCTCGAAATCTGGGGTGATATCGGAGGCGAGGAATCCGTCGAGACATTTAGACGATTGGGAGACTTCTGACCACCTTCACTGTACTCCCTCTGAACATCATTATCCTTCAAGGCGTGCTTTTGCGGTGTGCAATCTGGTGGGGATGACACTGTCGCGGTGGTAGGCGATTTGGGGACAGACGGGCTGCGACGATTCTTGTTTAAATAGGCTCGAGAGGCTGAGTGAGGTAGGCTCGACCTTGATTTCTCATCTTCCTGGAAGGTGCTTCTGTTGTACGACTGTGATCGGCTCAGAGCAGGCGTTGGTGACTTTGAGGCAACCGGGGATTGCGTTGATGGCGGAGTGTACGGCATCCGTTCTATGGCGACGTCTATGGAAGGGTGCTTGTGTAGGAGGTAATGATATTATGTACATAGGTGTTGTCGTTGGGTGAAGCCGTTACTTCGTAGAATTCATCATGGCCTGATGGTGCAAAGAAAGTAGGGATCTGTTGGGAAGTTTGGTCGTCAGCGCGATGATGGTAATTTTCGGGCTTGAACATTGTGCTGTTGTGTATGTGATGAAGGAAGTGTCAAGTGGGCCAGTGTGGTGTCGAACTGGAAGAGTGACACTCACATTGCAGGCAATAGTCTCCGGTTGCGGAGATAAGGGTTGAAGGAGTTGTACAAAGAAGTCCTTGTTGCAGGGCTGGAGATGTCTGCTAATGGATTCTCGTTGCCAATCAAGACTACAGCAGCTCCTCTACTATGCCCGTAGAGAAACAAGGCGTACGAATTTCCCCTTCTTGATCCTTTCGATCCTCGAGGCGAAGTCCGGCTGAGCCTGGCGTTGGGAAACAACTAGATTGTGTTGTGCAACGGCTCTCAACGGTCAGGACTCGGACTACCACTGCGGCCTCGTTGAAGGGGTATTGAAGGGGGGGGAGAGAGGGTAGGTTGAGTGTTGTGTAGACGAGTAAATAGAATAACAAGGAAGACACGAAGATTAGCTGGTGTGGAGGGCGGGGTGGGAATACCATTATCTTGAATTCAAACTCAAACTAGTGGACCCCCTTTCCGCCAAGACCAGGAATTGTCGGATCAAAACAAACAAATGCTCCAATCAGTGCTCTCTTTGATTACTATCCTCCTATCTGATACACTCGGGCGAGTCACTTCCTGCGCCTTATTGGCCTTGCCCATCATCACGCCAGGCTCAGCATACTGTCAATCGCAGATGTATGCGCCATTTGGCGCTCTTCATCGATGTGTACATCTATATCTCCCAACGGCACGTCTTCTCCGTCTGGTTCCTTCACTGGGTCCCTCAGACCCTGAGATGCAGAAGAGGCTCGAGGACGACTTAATTTGGTGGCCGCGCCGTCTCACGCTAGAACTATCAGTCGCTGCAAGTCCTGTTGATCATCAACGTTTATACCAATCTATCCTTCTGTTGCACCAATCATTTGCCAGGTAGCCGCCACCTTCTGCTAATGCTTGATAGTGCAAGCCTGCACTGCACACTCTAAACGCTGGTTTATGATACGAGCACTAACTCAGTCCTGGACTCCTGTCAACCACTTGTTCATCAGAATTTATGCATAACCAGTCTTACGCAATTTCTCCACTTTCCAACAGCAGCTTCACACCGCTAGTCGTTGATTTTCGACAGACATGAAAATCTGCATGTCAATATATCTTGGCATCGTTTCCATCTCCACGTTCCACGAGCTACTTCGGTGGCGATTTTCTTCTTCTTCTGCACGCTTGATACACGCCACCCTGTACTTGAACTCTCGGCTTTCACGCCTCCGGATCTCATTTGGCGTCGAAACCCGCTTTGACAGGAGCATCGTGAGGATCCAAAGTCAACAATCGATCCACCACGGTACCGGCAATCTGCAAGCTACTCACTGTCTTTGATCCACTTGGATTGCGGGGATTAACTTTCTTCATGATTTGTTCTGGACTCCTCAACCTGAAGCATGTCACAATGGTACCACGATTGTGGGGAAGATGGCGCCAAAGTCTGAGGCTTCCCCTTATTGTGGAGCTGGCCGTTTACTAAAGTACTTCGCTCCGCCACTGACCCCTTCACAATGCACGCGACTTCGTGCAGGGGACAGCTTCGTTTGACTTATGCTACCGTACGGTCCCAAAGGCGAACTCTGTCACTGAAAGTCATCTTGAATTGATTACAGAAAGAAGACTCTCTCCGTTCTACGACACAAAGAAGTATAATTGACCGAGAACTTCTTGGTCCTTGAGCAAGACTAATTCCCCCTATCAACCATACACCAGACTCGAAGCGTGTCAATCCCACGCGCTTGTGAATACAATGTTCAGCACCGAACTGTTTGACGACCGCCACACAAGCGACATGGCGTGACGGCGTCCACAGATTGAGATGGGAAATCGTGATCTGGATATTTGACTTCCCAACAAAAAACCCCACCAAGCCCCATTCCGCCCACTCGCCCCACCATGAGGCTGATAGGCCAAAAAGACCCGACTTCGGTGTCAACGGCCACGCTAAAGCATGCCATCCGCGGGTGAGGCGCGCTAAGCCAAGATAGTACTAGCCGGCTGTCAAAGCGCTCGCTTAGAACTAAGGATTCTTTTATCTCCTCGGACTCTTGACTGACCCTCATCCAAACAATGTTGTGCATCTCTCTTCAACTTGCAGACATCCCAGAAGCTCATGATGAGAAAATCCAATGATTATCCAGTATAGCTTCGATTGGTCGTGTACTTTTGATCAACAATATGCATGACTATTTACATCAGACATACGTGCATGTACAGACTCAGCTCCACCTCCTCAGAAATCACGCTCCGGCATAGATACAAATTTACAGTATTCGATAACCTCTTTGATTCCGATAAACAGAAAAGATGACGGGATAAGACTATTGTCTGCACGCAGATATGCCAATGGGTTCAACACATTTCCTTTCGCAGAGCGGCTCCTTCCTGAATCAAAGGCTCACCCCTCTACATAAGGTATTCTTTGAGAGCGACGTCTGAAATCCACAGCAATGGTTGGCCCGGTTTCTTATCTATCGGTATGGTGGTGGCACTTCCAGAAGGCTAGTCGGGCCAGCCACCCTGCAGGTCCAATGCAGGGCGAAAACAGGGCAAGAAACCCCTCCACCGCTAAAGCGGACATTGATTGAATTAATATAAAGAGGTTGCGCAGTGAGCTGTTACGAAGTCTTGCAGAGGCTGTGTCGTACTTCCAAAAAGAGCAAAGGTGCACCATATCTAACATCGATCAAGCTGCATTCAACCCCTGCGCTCCGCCGAAGACCTGCCCAAGGGTGGCTGCTTTAGCTTATCTCTCTACACATAACGTGCGTTATCGAGGACCTTCCTCCGACGGCTGCATGTAGACAGAATTGCGAACCATCGCCGTCGAAGCCGCCATAATCCGTCGCCGGTAATTAACTTCAATTCCCATACTCCGTATAGCTTGATCTCTCCGCCCTTACGATCCGTTCATATCTAGCACACAAGCTACTTCATACGCTCTCCTCTTCTCCCAACAACAACAACAACAACAACAAGTGGACAATAGTAAACTCGTTTCGCATACGGAGGATGACACCAAAAGTCTTGAGCATGCGCTAACGGTAGAGGCATTCAAACTCTTAAGGCGTTAGCGAGACAAATGCCCCGGTATCCGCACCCGGATCCCCCAGAGTCAGTCCACTGCTCTTGATGCCCCTGTCCCTATACACATAGCGCATGCTCAAGACTGTTGGTGTTATCCTCCGTTTCTTCCCGAACACAGCTCCTTACCTGTTTCGGTATCCTTCCATCACCATCCCCATCCCCATCCCCATCCCAATCCCCATCCCCCTGCCCTCGGCCATTTACAAAACTAAAGCCCAAACGAACCCAAAAGCTCCTTGAACACAGTACGTAACTTAATCCTAGCGGCAGCGGCAACAGCAAGAGCCCACGAGGCCACACCTCGGGTGTACTCCCTTTCAACCCGGTTGCATACTTACTTACAGTACGTGGACGACGAAACAGACGTTCTGGAGAAATGGGGAGGAGGATGCGTAGCTAGGTATGTATATATGTATGTATGGAGGGTGGAGGGTGGAAGGTGGAAGGTTGAAGGTGGAATCATGTTAGTGGTATAGGTACAGCATATACCCCTACGATCCTCCCTCGAACTAATAATCCATCTCAATGCTCCCCTACCTATATAATATAACATGACACGTCACGTCACCACATGGATATAGAACGAGCAAAACCCAGCATCAGAGATGAAATAACCACGGGGTATATATCTCCACCCAACCTTTAGTCGAGAGCGCGGTAGGTATTTCTAGATAGCTTACAGCTAACGAGCAAGATATCATCTCATCTCATCTCAGCTCACAGGATACCGTAAAATATCCATCCCATCCCATCCCATCCCCAGCCAGCCCCAGCAAAGCTAAACCATGCGACCTCGATCTCTCACGATCTCAACGGCATAGATCCGCTCCCCATCATCAGAGAAAACGCCGATATCTCATCCTACATACAAACATACCGCTTTACAACATCATACCAAACCCCTACGCCTTCTCCCTCCCCCCTACCCCCTACCCCCTACCCAACCCTCACCCGCCCACCACCCACCCCCTACGCCTTCTCCCCCTCCACAAACTTCAACGCCTCCTCCTTCCCCACAACAACAACACTACTACTCTTATTCCCCAAATACCTCACCCCATAGCATTTTTCCGCCACCAGCAGCATCTCCGGCCGGAACGTCGTACAGATGAATTGCCCCCCTCCTCCTCCTCCTCCTCCACCTCCCTTATCCTTACTTTGACTCCCGCTCGCTCCTCCGCTCTCGGAGATGGAGTGCAGCATCTGCGCCACGGCGGTGCGGTATTGCGCGTCGAGGTTGGCGTCGATTTCGTCGAAGAGGTAGAAGGGTGCCGGGTCGCATTGTTGGATGGCGAAGACGAGGGCGAGGGCGCAGAGGCCTGTTGTTTTTTCGTAAGTCGGTGTGTGAAGTATTCAAAGGTAGGCGTAGGCGTATGGATAGGAAGAGGAATGGAAAGGGGACGACGTACTCTTCTGCCCACCGCTTAATTGCTGAATACGCTGCTGATCGTCATGTTTGCTGTTGAAGCTGACACTGATACCCACCCCCGTATAATTCTCCACGCTCTCCTTCCTCCTCTCCTCTTCATCCGCACTCTCCTCTTCGGCCTGTGTCGCTTTATCCGCTTTCCGCTGAATGACGAGCCGTCCCCGTCCGGCCGGGACGAGTTTCTCGAAAACATTAGCGAATTCGCGACTGACCTGCTTGAAGGTGCGCTCGATGGCTTCGTCTTTGCGCTGATCCAACACCGTGATCAATTCTTCGATGCTGGACTGGCCTTCAGTCAGTTCCGCTCTTCGCTTTTCGAGAGTATCGCGCTGATTGGTGAAATTGTTGTATTGCTCAAAGGCTTTCTTGTTGACGTGGCCGTATTGTTTCAGTGCCGCGTTGACTTTGTGGAGGCGCTTGACGATGGCGTCGCTTTTGGTCTTGTCGTACTTTTCGAGCGCGCCGTGGGGGAGGATGCCCAGGTCGCGGATCTTGATGGCCACCTCGGCGGCTTGCTGGGTGAGGATGCGGCGCTTTTGGATGGATTTCTCCATTCGCTTCTGGGTTTTCTCGATGGTTTTGGCGATGTCGGATTGTGAGGCGAGGATTTCGGTGTGTCGTTGGTTGAGGTCGTTGATTTCGGCGGTTGCTGTCTCGATGGATGAGTCTGCCTCTTCGAGCTTGCGGGAGACTTCTCCAACAGATTTGTTGATGCGTTTGAGATCTTGTTGAATTTGCTTCGCGTTGCCTCTGCCGCTGTCCTGGCTGTCGAACTCTTGGGACCTGAGTTGGTCGAGACGTGGACGTAGATTTTCGCGAAGCTCGATTTCGAGAATCGTCTTTCGAGATTCGAGCTCGCTGCGGCTAGAGGTCAGTTCTGAAAGCTGACGCCGGAGGTCTTGAGCAGTCGAGCTCAAATTCTCCAATTGGGTTTCCTCGTCTCGAGTCAATGCCTTCTTGAATTCGGATGCTATTTCGGCCTCGTGGGCATTCTGTTGATCGGTAAGAGCTTTGAAGTTTATCTCGATATTAGTTTTCGCTCGCTGCTTCTTGTCAAGTGTATCTTTCTTGTTGTCAAGACCAGCCATCTTATTTCTCAGCTCCTGCCGTAGTGGCCCATAGCTGTTTTCCTGTTGCATCCGCTTTTGCTCAATCTTCTGAAGATTGCCTACAGCTTGGGTAATTTCCTGATCTTTGCGCTCCAGGCCGCGCTTGATTTCCACTGATCTAGCTTTATGTGCATCACACTCATCTCGCCATTTCGTTACGTTGCGTACAGCTTGGACTCGCGAATGTCGGTTATCAGAGGACCCACCTGTGAATGCACCCTTCTTATCCGACCGGTCGCCGTCCATTGTGACACCATTGACACCATGACTCCTTGCGTACTGACCGGCTATGGTGAGACTTGGGCAGATTATAGTCTGACCAAAGACTTGTTGAAATGCTCTTTCGTAAGTAGGATCGAACTGAATCTTCTCAATCATGGGAATAGCATCGTTGGCCTTTGGTACATTGGCGGTCTTCGGGTTTACTCGATTCAATGGTATGAAGGTGATTCGTCCCAGCTTCTTCCTTTGCAAGATTTCGATGACCTTGGAGGCGGTATTGTCGTTATCGACGACGTAGTGGAACAAGCTGTTTCCCGCCGTGATTTCCACGGCTTTCCTATATCGTTCATTAACCTCCATCAGTTCAGCCAAGGTACCAAATACCCCATCGAGATTGTATTGTCGCTTGATGTCCCGCACAGCTGAGAGGCCTCGACTGGTGTTCTGATCCATCGTGTGGGAAAGTTCCTTTTCCGAATGCCAGAGTTCGGTTTGTGCATTGTGCAGTACGGAGTCAAGCTTTGCATCTTCTCTCCATAATTCCCTTGTCGCGCCATTAGTATGATGTCAACGCTTCAACTCACCTGTACTTACTTTCTCTCGTCCATGAGCTTATCCCGTAGGGCCTTAGCCTCTTGAATCTCTTTCTGCATGGCTTCATTGCTACCTCCTCGGCCATCTAGTTGCTCTTGGAGCCCAGTGATTTCCCCTTCCGTGCTTACGATGTCCGCTTCCAGTTCCGCTATGTCTTCACTTGTCTGGACCCTTACAGCCTTGACCTTTGCTAGGTCAGAGTAGCTGTTATTGATCGCGTTTCTGAGCCAGTCATCTCGCTCTCTCTTATTCCGGAAGCGAGCATTGCGGCCTTGCTTAGCATAAAGTCGTTGTCGGGTACCTTCTGCAGTGTCGAGCTCGGACTTGCTACTGGCCTCCTCCTGCATACTTGACGAGTATCTAGGCGTGATCTCTGCTAATTCTTTCTCATGCTCCCGGATCGACGTCTGAACCTTCACTAGCTCAGACTCGTAGCGTGCCCTCGCTTGTTGTGCTGCCGACTGGCCATCGGTGGAACTTTTGACTTCAAGTTCAAGCTGGGCTTTGCTTTTTGCTTTCTCTTTCCACTCATCCTCAAGCTGCCTTTTATCGACCTTGAGGAATTCGACCTGCTGCTTCAACTCGCTGATCTGTGCGTCCACTTCTGCAAGATCCTTTTCGCCCTGTATAAAACGTTCCGAACTGTCATCAGTATCTTCCAAACCTGTCTGCCGTTGTTCGTCAAGATTCTCCAGCTCATTTGCGATTGCTACCTGTTCTCGGTGGTCTATAGTGTATTGCAGACATCTTCGCTCTTTATCCTTGTCTTGATAGTCTCGAAGTTCTTCCTTCTCCTCCTCCAGCTCAGCAAGTCGCTCTTTGATGTACTCCAGCAGCTCATCAATCTTCTCCCTCTTGTTGTTCGTCTCGGTCATAATTTTCAATGACTCGGTCCTCCTAGCTTCGTAAACCTGTGTTCCGGCCACTTCCTTGAGCAAATTCAGCCTTTCGGCATCTTTCATGTTCGTCAACGCAGTGACACGGCCTTGAGGTACAATATAGTATGGATTCGATCTCGAAAAGCCAGCCGATTCAAGCAGGTTCATGACATCTGACTTCGTAGCGTTCTTGCGATCCAAAGAATACTCATCCTTCTTCATGCCTATCGTTCGCCGTAGGATGAGCTCAGATTTACCAGTAGGAAAACGGTCGTCGCTATTGTCGAAGATGATCTCCACGAAGGCGGACATGACCGCTGCACCCGTTCCTTCCTAGGAGCTCTGTCAATCGCGCAGTCTCCGCGCATGGGTTTGCGAAGGTACGTACGTGGAGTAGTGCATTCCGCTCTTCTCTACCCATCTGAGTATATGCATCGCTGAGTACAAATCGGATGGCTGCGAAGAAATTGCTCTTCCCGGAGCCATTGCGGCCCACAATGACGTTGTGCTTCGGGGAGAAAGGCTCGATAACGGTCTGCTCCTTGTAGCTGAGACATACGTAAGTAAATGCAACTCGTCGAATTCAGCATACACGACGGTCATACCTTTTGAAACCCTGGATGATGATCTGCTTGATGTACATCCTGTCTATATCCGGGCACGAGATGTCTTACCAACGGTAAAATCTGCTACTCGTTGTGCGGCGGCTGAAGAATATAATCGCAGACTCATGTCGCGTGGTATCAGGTATCATGAGCTCGTTAATCGTTCACACCCTGTTCGACACTGCGGGCAACGCGACAGATAAACGCGCTAGCTCAGAGATCTACCGAGTTTTAGCCGAAAATAGCGGAAGTCCTCCATGCTATCGCTAGACCTACTGCAGTAAACGAAGACTTTCCTGAGTAAAGCAATCCAATGCCAAACCCCGAAGACCCTGCTGCAGGGCAGCAACCGACTCACCACTTCATACCTGGTCAAGGCTACCAAACCAGCGCCGCCGAGACGGTGGAAATCGGCTCGACACCGGAACAGGATGAGGTACAAGAGGATGTTGATGAAGACTACGATGATATCTTCGCAGGCGAAGACCTGGATAACGAAGATTATGCCTCGTACAACCCGTCAGATTTCACCAAAACTTACAACAGGCAACGCCGCCTGCAGGAAGTCGCTTCCGACCCGAATGCCTCGAAGTTGACTTTTCCCAAAGCGAATCCTCAGAAGCCCACGGCAAATACTTTTGCCTCTATAGACGATCAAGTTACTACGTTATCGCGGCATGCAGGGAAGCTAAAGCTCGATGACAGACAGTCTGGCCTTGGGGCCAAACAAGACAGAGTCGCAGATAAGAGCGATAGAGCCACAAGCGAACAAGTGCTAGATCCGCGAACCCGCATGATCCTGCTACAGATGATCAATCGCAATGTTGTTTCTGAAGTCAACGGATGTCTCTCCACTGGGAAGGAGGCAAATGTCTATCACGCTCTCAGTGTCCCGCAGGGGGAGGGCTCCGAGGCTGCAGTGGCGCCGCTACACCGAGCAATCAAGGTCTACAAGACTAGTATCTTAGTCTTCAAGGACAGAGACAAGTACGTCACGGGGGAATACAGGTTTAGGCAGGGCTATAGCAAGAGCAACAATCGGGCTATGGTTAAGGTTTGGGCGGAGAAAGAAATGAGAAATCTAAAGAGAATCTATGCATCTGGAATACCATGCCCCGAGCCTGTCCAGCTACGCCTACATGTTCTCGTGATGGGCTTCCTCGGAGATAAAAGAGGGATTCCAGCGCCGAGATTGAAAGATGTGGAGCTTGTCGGTAGTGATATCGAGGCGAGATGGAAGGTCCTCTACCTACAGCTGCTAGGATACATGCGAATTTTGTATCAGGTATGCCGTCTAGTTCACGCCGACTTAAGCGAATATAACGTTCTATACCACGAAGAAAAGCTATGGATCATTGACGTAAGTCAAAGCGTTGAGCATGATCATCCCCGGAGTTTGGAATTTTTGAGGATGGATGTCAAAAATGTCAGTGACTTTTTCCGACGCAAGGGAGTGGACATACTGTCAGAGAAGTCCACATTCGGATTTGTGACAGCGGCCCATGGCAGCACAAATCTAAAAGAAATGACCGGAGCTTCGCAGACACTGTACGAAAACCGGCCTGAAATAGAAACGGGAGAGGACCCGCAAGCCGAGGTTGACAATGAAGTGTTCCGCAATCAGTACATACCACAGACCCTCGAGCAAGTCTACGATATCGAGCGGGATGTTGGAGAGGTCGCAAAAGGCGCGCAAGATGACCTCATCTATCGTGACCTGCTCGCAGGAAAGCTAAGACAAGATGGTCCTATCACTGAAGCAAAAGACCGCTCAGAAGCTGATGACGGAGATGGCCATGCCTCTTCAGCTGCTGAAGGTGAAGAAAGCGAAGAGGATCCTTTTGCGAAGAAAGAGCCACGTGGGAAGCGGTTCGAGGACAAAGATACTAAGAAAGAGCATAAGAAGCAAGTGAAAGAGGAGAAGAAAGTGCAACGAGAAAACAAGATACCCAAGCACGTCAAGAAAAAGATGATCAGCAGCTCCACGCGTCGCAAGCACTGACACTAAAGGAGGAGAATTTCTGAAATGAAATGGAGGCAAACTCTGGAAGAGAGCTATATTGTGACTTGATATCTAGGTACGTCGAGCATCGAACCATGCATATGCCAATTTCAATGACGAACACAATACACTTGAACTTACTTCCTCCCAGCTGCTGCAGTGTTCCTTGCTTGCACAGGAACCTCATCAGTCTATGCAATGAGGAATTGAAGCGAAGCCCCTTTTGCTTCCCATGCAGAAAAAAGAGAGCACTGAGAAATCTTCCCATTCTCAAATGCTATGTTATCGAATATCATGCCTTACCCACGCTAATGCCTCACTACTAGGGACACTGCGATAAACGGGGTGTTTGATACACTAACAACCCACAAGAGCTTATCTATTGCTCGCCATGGATACGTCGAATGGCTCGATGAATCACAGATTTCGAGATATCTGGCACCCTCGCCACCTCATCTTCAACCGATGTCATCTCATATCGGAACGGCCCAACAGTCAAGCCGGGCCAGATATCGACTGGCAGGAAATCACCTTGCTCCTTGCTGAAGGCCTCTCGTTCCGCAAGATCGTCTTCGTAGAGTATCTCAAGTCGAGCTCTAGCTTGCTGAACCTCTTTCTCCATCTTCACCTCCACGTCTTTCCTCCGGCCAACCTCGATGAGTAGATTATCATAGGCTCTCAGGAAGCCATCGTAAAATTGGGTCAAGCTTTCTAGCTCTTCTAATAATTGTTCGACTTTCGCCTTCTCCGCTTGCCATCGAAGAACATGACCCTGGCTTCGTGTGATATACTTGGGTAGTTTACGTCCAATGTCTTCCAAAAGTGTATAGGCCGTCGTGGTGGATATATGCTCTTTATCCAAAGCCTCAGTACTCGCCTCCACTTGCTCATACAGGGTTTCCATATCCGCAATGTGACTTCGGATATCCATGACCGCGCCTTCAACATGCTCAGCATCCTCCTCCAGCACTGTCATCATCTCATCCCGTTGCTCAGCGCTTATGGGCTCTGGAGGCGCTCCGTCAGATTCCTGGCCGATGTCTAATCCTCCCGGCAGTTCGCCTACGATCTTTTGCGCCACATCCCCACCTCCGTCTTGGTGTTTGACGGCTGTAACGCACATGTCGTAATGTCTCACCAAACCCTCCAATTCGCCTGCCATATCCCTGGCATGGTTTTCCATCTCATGCAATATATTCGGTATTAGTGATCTTTCATCGTTCACCGCAATCTCTTCCGATCTGCGCAGACATTTGAAGTCAGTACTCCTTTACTGGCGATCTGCAACATCAACCTGAATGAGGTATGGGGTATCCTCCGATCCTCCAATCCATGCAACAGCAATGGCCCGAAGGAACCGTGCCAGAGTATTATAATACCCAGACATTGTTTTATGAATCATACAAACAGTGAAAATTGTGCCTTACCTAGCTGGAGAACCTCGCTCAGCATTGAGCGTCTTCTTCACACACAACATATCCTCAAAGAAAGCTTGATTGTCATCTTCGGACTCCTTAAACCCCTCCCCAGCCTTACCAATAATCCCTTTGATCGACTCTGTCAACCCCTCGACGCCCCCTTCATCCACAAAATCTAGCAGACTTCTCCTCCCTTCTTTCTCTGACCTCAATCCAGCTTCCACAATGGTCCCTCTCAACGTATCCAGAGTTTCCCTCAGCCGCGCATCCGCACTATTCAGCCTCAAGATAATAGCTCCAAAATCTTCGCTGTCTTGCCTGGCCGTATCCTGGGTGTTCAATTGCACGTGCTCCAAGACATCGAGTTGGGAGCTTATGCCAGAGCGGAGAAACGAAGTGCGAGCGGTGAGTATGGCAGCTTTTTCCAGAGAGAGGCGCGTAGATGTACATAAGTTGTTGGCGCGGTAGACGTGGGAGATGGAGGAGAGGGAGCGTTTGGCGGCGAGGAGATGGGCAATGAGACCCTCTTCTGCGCCCGTGTCCATGACGTAGGAAGTGGACTGAAATCAATAGCACTCAGTCTAAAGACGAGCAAAAAGGTAGTACTCAGGATAGCAGCCCAAGATACCACAATTGTAAAGCTTTGAGATTCCCATTAACACAGCAGGTATTGACACGGTTTGCATATTTGTGTGGCCAGAAAACGTCAATGACGATCTCAAATACGCGAAGCTTCCAGTCCCAGGACCTGTTGAATATGGGACTCGTGCTTCCAATGGTCCGCCTTCCATGGAAAGCTTGTGCACAAGAAAGTGGGGAGCGAACGAGCAAGGGTCCTTGAGGCTGACGGGAAGGAGCGAGCGAGCTAAAGCTGCGGCCCGAGACTAGCTTAGATCGTCTAAAAGTGGAGTCGCCATCTTTCAGTAATGTGCTACGAGGGCTAGCTACAATGACATACGCTGTAGGCAATTCGAATTCCGGCGATTCAAACAGTAACTTGCATGCTAGAGCTTTCGGACCTCATCAGTATTGGATGACAATGATGATCACGTTGGATAAGAGGTGGTGAACTCTGGACCAAATCGCTCGACTTCGCACGCCATCGATTGCGAACTCACCGAGCGTGCGCAGCCGCCATATGAGCACATTCTTTCTCATTGCCTTTGCACGAATCTTCCACTACTGTTACTCTCTGTCATTGCCAGTTTCCTCCTCCAATTCGCCAACATCTTCAGCATCGGCAACCTGCGATTCAGGGCACAAACAGCATGTCTAAACCAGGAAGTAATAGCGAAAGCCTTGGGGTGGAGCAACATGCACAGAGTCCGTCAAAGAGAAGAAGAATCTCGCCGCCAGATATCCTCTTTCCCAGCAATGGAGTATCTAGAAACTTTCCTGTCCCAGAACGCCCAACGCAAGATCTGAGCGCTCGTCACGACATCTGTTCGGACAATCACGACAACATATCAATTTCAGCTTCTTCCAAACAGGCGAGCCAAACCGTCGCTCCATTTCTGGCCGAGCATATCCCTGAGCAGTATGCGCCCGGGGGAGGGTGGGATTCGTCAGGGAATGCGAAGCAAAGAGATCCGAATACCAAGTTTTGCTACAGACACAGACCAGATCTCAAATGTCGCAGGCAGGTCAACGAACCATCTATGGAGCAGCTGCAGAACGAGCTGCAAGACCTCTCCCATGGGGATCAGCAGGCTATAGCCCACGTGTGGTCCCTCTTCTCAGCGGCGCCCGCCAAGCAACGGAACCTCATCCTGCAAGGCATACTTTCGCAATGCTGTTTCCCCCAGCTATCGTATCTATCGACCAACGTTCGAGAACTTATCCGCATTGACTTCATGACCGCATTGCCTCCGGAAATATCTTACAAAGTTCTTTGCTTCTTGGACACGACCTCATTGTGCAAGGCGGCTCAAGTCAGTCAAAGATGGAGATCACTTGCGGACGACGACGTGGTATGGCATAGAATGTGTGAACAACATATCGATAGAAAATGTCCAAAATGCGGCTGGGGCTTGCCATTGTTGGAAAGGCAGAGACTACGGGCTTCAAAGAGACAGATACAGCTGCGGGCTACAGGCCAAGGTCTTAATGAATGGTCCCCAAATATAACACCGTACCCAGAAGCGGCAAGGGATTCTTCACCATTCTCGCTGCACAACGATTCATCTGATACGCAAGAGGCTGCTACTTCATCGGTCGATGGATCCGAACGGAAACCGGCGACGCTCACTGTTTTGTCACCACAGAAACAGCTTCCAACACCCGCAGGTACCGATGATGATTCGTATTTTCAACCACGGACTCGACCTTGGAAGGATGTCTATAAGGATCGGTTTCAAGTGGGTACAAATTGGAAGCATGGACGATGTTCCTTACGGAGCTTCAAAGGGCACACAAATGGAGTGATGTGCCTACAATTCAGTGATCATCTATTAGCAACTGGAAGCTATGATTCAACCATCAAGATCTGGGATATAGATACAGGGGAAGAGATCAGAACACTGAAGGGCCACACTAGTGGAATACGATGCCTTCAATTTGACGAGACGAAACTGATTTCTGGAAGCATCGACAGAACCATCAAGGTATGGAATTGGCGGACCGGAGCTTGCATATCAACCTACACCGGCCATTCGAATGGTGTCATCGGCCTACATTTCGACGGCTCCGTGCTGGCGTCGGGCTCCGCAGACAAGACCGTCAAGATCTGGAACTTTGAGGATAAATCCAAGTTCACGCTGCGCGGCCATACCGATTGGGTCAATGCAGTACGAGTTGACGCGCCCTCTCGTACACTTTTATCAGCGTCCGATGACCTTACCCTTCGCCTCTGGGATCTGGATTCAAAGTCGATTATCAAAACGTTCGAAGGACACGTCGGCCAAGTGCAGCAGGTGGTGACTTTGCCTCACGACTTTGATTTCGAAGAAGTCGAGACGGAAGATCACGACGACGACGTCTCTTCGACCACGAGCACCCCTCCCCAGCCCAGCGGTCGCCAAGCGAGTACCGAGCCTATACTTGAGCCTTACGGTCCTGGCTTCACAACATGTGACAGACCGTTGCCGCCTCGATATGTCCTTACTTGCGCCTTGGACAATACCATCCGGCTGTGGAACACCTATACCGGCAAGTGTCTCCGCACGTACTTTGGACATGTGGAGGGTGTCTGGGGATTGGCGGCCGATTCGTTACGTGTTGTTTCCGGAGCTCAAGATCGGATGATCAAGGTCTGGGATACGAGAAGTGGCAAGTGCGAGGTATGTGACTCCGACTGTTATCCACTGTGGTGACTTTACTGACACTACACCACTAGCGAACATTCACGCAGAGCGCAGGGCCTATCACCTGCATCGGCTGTAAGTAGCCTGACTTTTACATTCCTTCCCCACTATTACTCTTTTTGTAATCGTGAAATGTTCGTCAATGTATGCGATCATGAACGTTTCTTGTAACCCAATTATGTCCTGGGTTGGAGCCATGCTAACTTTGAAACAACACAGTGAGCGACAGCCGCATCGTTACCGGCGGCGAAGATTGCGAGGTGAGAATGTACAGCTTCTGAGATGAGGTGGCAAAATCTCACTGCGAACACGATCAAAATGTACGCTATCGGGTGCTTGCTGATGCTGTTACTTAAGCGTGCATTTCAACGCTGGCAGATACCCTTGATGTACATGCTTTGACGAGAATTTGGTATGTAAGATAAGGTCTCAAAGAGGTATCAAAATCTATTACTTGGTAGAAACATTCATATCACTGGATCGATTTGCTCTCTTCTCGGGCATCACTCTCCCTTCCAATTATGCATCTACGGTCGTTCGCTAGCCTTTCACGGCGTGTCAGCTGTCTGTTTCTATCTCTGAATCTCATATCAACATGCATGCACCAGGATACTAGCTTCACTCTTTCATGTACTACTTGGTCACCTCTGGGCTTGGAGTATATCGGGATTTTGGTCACCAACTGTGTTTCTTTGATTCTACTAGATTTTGGTTTCGTTCCTTGAGATGAATTATCTCGTATAATGTCTCGTTGGTATTTATCTATGGCTATATATATGTCATATACACCCCGACCTTAGGATTTGCAGTTACCCTTTTCGTTCGGGAAAGGGAGCAGGGCCGCTGTTAAGGGAGCACTGAGGGCGTAGAAGAGGCACTACGGGGCGGTGCAACGGGGCACTGATAGAGCCTGAGATAGGTTCCCCAACCTTCTTGGGCTGCCCTTGTTGTTACCCAATAAATCAAACCCTGCCTCCTGCCAAGACCATGCTACTTCCAATAGAGTCTGTCAACAGACCTCCTCTTGGGTTCCTGACACTTCGACCTACAAATGTCGGGCGCATTTTTACCACTAATGTCTACACAGCCTTCGGAATACTTGGCGGTCAGAAAATTCCCTCTACTTGAGTCTTGTGCATACGCTAACAGCGCAGGGCATTCGGCTATGCTTAGCTGAAGAGGCTCATCCATCGCCATCTCTTCTCCCTCCTCGATATACATGGAACACCAGAACCTCTTCAATCTCGAGCTTGACTGCTGATCGCATACATTGGTCGCGCTTCGTTGTCCTTGACTGATACCTTGTCCTGTCGGTTTCGGCCATCGCTGGCCTTTTCGCCATGAGTGAGCATTGCCCAGGCGACTAAGCTGGGAAGAGGCTTACTAGTGGCGATGTCGATATCTTTCGTTCGACCGCAAAGCGAGAGGCGTGGTACGCTGATCCAGATGAGAGATCCAAGTGGAATCCTATTGGCAGGATTAGGTCGCCTATGCAATCTACTACTCAGGTCGACGAAGAGAACGCAGAGACGAATCTTTCAATCCCCTCTGAGAGCCATCCTATCCCAGGTGAAGAGGTGGAACGGCCACGACGCTCGTCACTTTTGTTTAGAGGTACGTCACTGCTGTCGCTGAGCACACCTCCATTATAGAAGGAATCTAAGCACGACGGTCTAGAGCACGACGGTCTAGAGTACACCAAAAAAGGGCAGCTCTATGCTACTGTCTTTAATTCTTGGCTGAACATATTGCTACTACTTGTGCCAGCTGGGTTTGTAGTCCGCTATACTAAAGGCAGTTCTGTTACCACATTCTTGGTCAACTTCTTCGCGATATTGCCGCTCTCTTTCAATGCCGAATTTGCTATCGCCGAATTGATCCTTCGTATTGGTGAGAATTGGGGCGGCCTGGCCTACATCACAATTAGGTATGATACTCAGGCTATCCTTTTACCCACTACCTATTCATACGCTGACAATTGCAGCAACATTGTCCAAATCGTCTCGTGTATATTCCTCCTCCGAGCAAAGCAGCTAGATGTCTTGCAAACGAATCTCATCGGTGGCATTCTTAGCAGTATTCTCCTGATCTTGGGACTCAGTATCGTTTTCGGTGGCATTAATCGTGTTCAACAACATTTTGACTTGACAGTGGCTCATCTCTCGGCGAACCTACTTTCTCTCGCGGCCACGAGTCTTCTCATACCTACGGCTTCCCACCTATTGTTGCAGACCTCTGAAAAGAACTTAGTTCGCCTATCGCGCGGAGCGGCATTTGTCCTACTTGCTGTTTACGCAGCGTTCCTAGTCTTTCAATTCTACTCCCATGCCAATGTATGGGGTTCTCCGAATGAAAAAGTACCCAAGCGCTCGGTTGAACATATTGATGCCACGAGAGCTATAGCGATTATGGGAGCTGGATTAGGCGCAGCTGGGGGAGCATGTACGAACCATGAAGACTTCGTAAGCTCTTCAGAGGTAGTCACGTACCATAAATCACTCTCGAAATATGTCCTCACGGTTTTTCTGATTGTCGTGGTAACGATGACAGCCTTTTGCACTCAATTTGCCGTCAACAGCATTGATGCTCTGAGCCAGAAGGCAAATTTATCCAAAACCTTCATCGGTCTGATCCTTCTACCGATTCTCAACAATGACTTCACACCAATAAAACGTGCTATCAAAGACGACTTACACCAAATGATGGTCTATACAATCGGCAAATGCCTGCAGACCTCACTATTCGTGACTCCTCTTATGGTTATCATCGCCTGGTGTATGGACATCGACTTGACGTTGAACTTTGACGGCTTTGAAGTGGTTTCGCTCTTCTCCTCGGTCCTGCTGCTCAACTACCTCATCATCGATGGCAGGTCCAGCTGGTAATGTGTTCCATTGCCGGATCTGAATCGTCTACTTAGACTAACGTTATATTAGGATCCAAGGAATTCTGTTGATCGCGGACTGGATAATCATAGCACTGGCGGCGTTCTTTGCAACATGAAGAAGCCGAGAACCTCGCTGAATGGCATTGGGTCTGGGCTCAGGCTAGAGATACTCATGTGCTAGTAAACAACGACATGTCTTATAGCATTGCAAACACAATCGGTATATGCAGGGTGATCATATATATATATATATATATACACTACATTATGACGCAGGGTATGAAGAGACCACCTCCAAATTCACTATTCTCCATCCAAGAAGCACATTATACCCAAACCTCCCAGACTCGTTCTGAAGGAGATGGCGGAATGACCGGATAGGAGAGCCCATACAAGCTTCGTGGCATTATTACTAAAACCCAGTCCAGAAAATATTCGCACTACCTCTCAGCAATAAATCGCATTTCCTATCGCCAAGCTCGCCAAGGCAGGTCATGAGGTACGGAAACTTTCCACAATTCCTGGTATAAAGTTCAGATATAAAATGCCATTTATTCAGGCACCCGCGCAAAAGATGTGCAAATAGCGCCACAAACCACGGGAATTGTGGGAAGGCACCTGGTTTCTGTTCAGATGTGGCTTATCAAACCACGGTACATAACGCAATAAGCCTCGAAAGGCGTGAAGAAGACGTGACTCAGGGTCATGAATATTGCACATTTTTCAGGACAGGAACCCACACATGTGACTGGACGGTCTTGGCCTGCAGCAGATAGCCAGCCCTGCCTCCCTGCTCCCTCCCTTTCTTCTTCAGCCTACGGGAACATACAGAAACGTACATATCAAATACTCAATATCAACACAGTCGAACATTCGTTCCTCAGTGAATATCGAGGAAGATAAAGCGCATATATAAAAATCAGAAACAAGTCTCACCCACTTGATTCCCGGTGAAATAGGACCAAAATATCCAGCTCTTCGCTTTTCAGAACCTGGAAATTTTACCTTATTCACGCGAAGTTTTTTTTATATATATATATCAATAATTATCAGATATGTCCGTCATGAATGCTACCAGAGGCTCCACCGTGCTGAGTTCGTTTTACTACAATCCGTCCGTCACACCGGGAGTCGGTCACACTCCACCATACTATGCAGGCGGCGGGAGAGCAGGTCACGGCTTGAACCCACTGTATATGGGGGACGGTTACGCGGCGGCGATTGCGCGGTTGTATTCGGGGCTACCGTCTGCGACCGCGGCTCTCGAGCCCGTAGACCGGGATGACGGTGTTGAGAAGCTGATTGAAGGCTTCGGCAAGCTGTGCATCGGGAAGTTGTTGTCAAGGGTGGAAGTGGTGGGGAGAGGGGAGGGTGGGAGTGCTGGTGCTCTGGAGCGCTATGAAGAGAACCTGTGTCTTTTGATGCAGGATTTCGAGATTAGGGCCAGGCATGAGTATGTCCTTACTCGGGAGTGGCCGAAGCCGGAGTGCGAGGAGTCGGCTCTGAGGCTGTCGGCGCGGTTGGATGGGGTTGAGTGGCGGAAGGTGGCATACCGTGAAGGGTTCATGGAAGAACTGGTCTGTTGTTCCTTTTGTGCAGTTTCTCACCCCTTGAGACTACACACTCCCTGTCCGACATAGTCAAATGCTGATTTTGAGTTTGTATAGGACCTGGTATGGAGGGCGAAGGTGAAATTCGCAAAGAGAGACGAGGTGTTCCAGGTGGTGTGGGAGTACGTGGCGGGAATGGGTAAACATCATTTTGTTCAACTCTTCTTCCCGCTTTGAAGAAACATGCTGACATCTACAATTTCTCTAGCACGGGTGTGGGTGCCGACAAAAGAGAGACACAGGGACTGCTACCATCACGATGGAGGCAAGAAATTCAGATTCTACCTCGAAAGGGGTCCATCTGCCACCCATCGTGAGAACAAATACTTTCGTCCAGAAGGACCAACACCACGACGCTCGGGGGGATTCTTGCCGAGGTCGAATCCCAAGTTCTCTTAGGCGATTTTCCTCTCGGGTGTCATCAACTTTTCCTTTAATGTCTTTTTCCTTTAATGTCATTGTCCCTTTCTGTACCCAATTCACCGGGTATGAGGCTTTGGAGCTAGCAACTCGCACTGTCGATATGACCCGGTGAGCACCCACGTGTGAGGCTTTGGAGCTAGCTACTCGCACTGCCAATATAACGTGGGGATGAACAACTTTGCCTTTACTCGTTTTTTGGAATTTCTCGCAAACACTGTCAAGTACAAGTATCCCGCCGTCCTGAGCGCTTAGGCCAAGAGCTCCGGCTGGGAGGCGCTGAACGTGGCGCCCGGGATGGCAATGGGTTGCGCCTTCACGAGGTGCCTTGTCCTGTTAGTAGCCGCTATCATGGTCCTGGAGCTTGCTCTGGATAACCATCGGTACTGGTGAACTAAAGCAACCCTTTCCCCTCCTCACGATCCAATACACCAGGCATAATTGCTGCGTGATCACCTTCAGTCATCCACCACTTTCATACTCCGGACTAATTGTGGAAATAGGTACGAAACATTTTCGAGCGGATTTGGGCAAGACAACAACAAAAGCCTTGAACAAAGTTCTCATCAGGAGAACACCAAGCAGACAAGGCCGTCAATAAGACCGCTTCACGCAGAGGATCGTGGCCATGTCACAAAACAGACCATACCTCAATTGCCATAGCCACGTCTAGCGCATCCCTGTTCAAAGGCCATATTCAGGATAGCTGGATAGCGGTACGTCCATACTCAGCCCAGATCTCCAAGTCCAACTAATCATGATACAAGCAGTAACCGACGCAGCCATAACAAAGGTTGAATCGAAGCCGAGATGCTTTTAGAGAGTGCGACGATGAGACTGTCGATAATTTCCTAAAGCCTTAAAATGAGAGTCAAATGCGACAGTCTAATCAGTGTATTGTATCCCCGAATCAAATGGAGCTGTCGCCGTCTGTTCGTTGGCTCAGCCGCCGTGTAACCATCCAGAACATGCCATCGCCTCAATGACCTTCTTCCATTTCAATTTCAAATTCCGTCACGAAGATCGCTGCTTCCATCCATATTTCTGCGAACAGGAAGCTGTTGTGAAACCCTCGGTAGAAATCGTGCGAGTGCAGCAAGTTTTCGAAGAACAAGATCCCCTACTCTGTGCGCTTGGACTCAGGAGATAGGAAATCATACTAGTCGATGGGTTGTCGCAGGCGTAGGTAGTTCCTCCCTTAGACTTTTGAACACGCGTCCCTTGCTGAGCCCAACTCTTACATTGGCTGCCCAAAAGTGCTGAATTCGCAAGAGCATTACCAGTCGTTGCTCCGAGTTGTTTGGCAATATGACAGCAAACCCACGCATGATAAGAGGCATGCAAACATCCAATAGCGCGTTCTGCTGGAGTGAGTGCGTAGCCATGTCACGACTTAAGTATTTATCCAATCCTTGTGAGTCTTCCCCTTCATCCCTCGTAACCTCGACGAGCCCTCGACTTTCAGATGACGTACTATTAGCACCTTCCGAGTCTCATTATACTATAGTCCTATTTCCCGTCCCATCTTCCTCACCACCAATTCCAAAGTCGAAACCGCTTCCAGCCGGCTCCCCGTTGCTACCCAACCTGATCACCAACCCGGCCTGCACTCCCGCTGTAATCTTCCCCCCGGTAAAATCCACTCCCTTTCTCGACTTCCGACACTCCTCATTCATAAACATGGCCGCATCCCTAACCTCCAACCACCTGCCCTCCAAACTCGCCACGCCATCCCTCAGATTCACCACCACGGCACAATCTTTGAAACTCCTCCGGACTGGAAGGCGAAATTCGTTGTAGGGGTGGCCTGTGTGGAAAAGGCCATGACCGAGGACCGAGGGGAGGGAATTAATCGCTACTCTGCAGTTGTCGAAACGGGGACGATTTTCGCGACCGAGGATTGGGCGTTTAGTGCATTTGAGGCGGGGATCAGTCGGTGCGGTGACATTCAGGATTGATGGTGTGACGGCAGAAGACGTTGGGGGTGAGAGGGGCAGGTTGAGAGTCTGGGGTTGAGCGATGTTGAGAGCGAAAATGTTTGAGGTGAAGAGCGTAAGGAGGACAAGTATAAACAGATGATAAATCATTCTCTGTGACGTGAAAGTGAGTTTAATCACTCTGATGGATGAGAAGACCCAGGCCGGAGGTGAAAGCTTCGCAGTCGATGAACGTCACGGGCTTACGGTGCTTCCGTGGATTGTACATAAAGTATATGAACACGGACTTAAGCGTCCTGGCGCAAGGGTCTTCAAAACACACAAGTCTGTCGCGCATGGCGCTTGTTCAAGAGGAACTGCTGTCATGTTGTTCTGCCCTCTTCAGCGGCAATGCTACTGGTTGATGTCTTGAGCTATTAGCAACTTGTATTTCCTCTTGGAGCGCATCCTCCATCGGCACGTCCTACAATACATGCGCTCCCTAAGTTGTCACACATCCACGCTTCTTCTCTTCCAGCCCGGGACGGCCCACGAACCGTCTTGAACATGTCCGAAGGGCTTATTCTTTGCAACCCCACTACTAGTAATAGTTGCATTACTTGGGAGGACATCCTTTGACATATTCTAGAAGATCGGAGCCATGATGCTCTTGTTTGGCCCCGATTTCCTAATGTATTAGATCAGATTATATCCCATTTATGACAACGTACGTTGGTATATTGATGACCGGGTCAAACAAAAGGATCAAGATGTATCCAAAGCAAATTTGGAGACTGCTGAAGATACTTGAGCGCGTTTCTTATGATCATTGAACCGTCTGGTCGGCGCTGACGTGATAATAGTCGCGCAACCACACCTGAATCTTAGGATAATTCTTTGCCGCTTCAATGGCACATTGCTCGGAGCCATCGGGCAAGACATGTTTCAACTTCGCACCTTTTCTAGCCAAGAGTTGCACTGAATCAAACCGGGCCATGGTTGCAGCGCACGCAAGTGGAAAGCTACATTTTTCGCTCCAGCGATCAATCTCAGCGCCAGCATCCAGAAGGATATTGAGAATTTCCACAAATCCTCGGGATGCTGCGATGGAAAGAGCGTAGTACGGCTCTCCATCATTGCGTAAAGCATCACGCTTTTGGGTATCATCTAAGTGTTCGAAAAGCCACTTCAGCATGTTGCTATTACCGTCGTAGACATGACACCCGATTAGAGAGGCCAGCTGAGAAGTTTGAAGCTGAGTAAGCGAGGCTCGGGCTTTAACAAGATCTAAAAGACCTTCATCATCCGAGCAAAAGTGCAAGGGTGTGTTACTAGCCATGTCAGAGTCTGTGAAACTCAGTCCGACTTCCAAGAGACCAGGTATCACGAGACTTTGGCGTCTAGAACAAGCATGCTGGAGAGCAGACCACCCTTTGATATCCTTGGCTCCAAAATCGGCTCCTCTCTCCTTCAGTAAATCAAGCACTTCAAGATGACCTGCCTTTGCCGCCTTCATAACTGGCGTGGTGCACTTTTTTGCTCTAGCATTGATGTCAGCGCCATCATCGAGCAGCTTTCGTATCATGTCCACCTTTCCAAACTTTGCACAGCTATGAAGAGGCTTGTCCAGGTCTTTTCGTTCTAGGGAAACTTTGTCGTCGCTGGGTTGCGAATTTCGAATTTCATTTTGCTGAAACGTCGTATGCTCTGCAAGCCGCCTAGCAGCTTGTAGATGGCCGACATCTAGAGCCACGAGCTGCGGCGTGAAGTTTCTAGTATCTATGGCACTCGCATCAGCACCATGACCAAGCAAAATTTCGATGGCATTGATGTTGCCGTCCTCCGCAGCGACATGGAGGGCTGTCCATCGCCATTCAGTGCATCTCAAGTGAACATCTGCCCCTTTTGACAGTAGCAATGGAAGTGTGTCAAGATGCGAGCTTCGGTCGCCCGTGGCTAGATACAGCGCAGTGAATTCGTCATCACCAACGATGCTGTTCACATCATGCACAAGACCAGCAGCGAACAGCCAACTCAAAACACTAGGCCTTCCATGGTATGCTGCAAAATGGAAGTAGTCCATGTTTTCAACCACCGTGACCTCTGGGCCCAGATTAAGCGAGGTTTTGAACGTCTTCAACCAGTTGATGTTAAGTTCGGGCATGGCGTGAAGGGTAGCCAGTACGTCGCCATGCCCCGCCAAACAGGCAGCGCTGAGGGAGTCATACCCCTCAGTGACGGCAACTCTGGCTCCTCTTTCATATAGCAATCGTATCACCTCTAACCGTCGGTGAAAGCAAGCGCACATGAGTGGGGTTCTACCATCTGATGACAAGCAGTCTATCTTGATTCCCATGCTGATAAGCTCTTCAAGGACTTCAACATTGCCGGCCGAGGCTGCGATGTGTGCGGGTGCAAGCCCATCTGGTCTATACTTTTCCAGATTCTTGGATGACGAGAGGATGGTCCTTATCAATGCTTTGTCGGGAAAGAATCTTGTACACATCCATTCAACAGGTGTGTTCAGTGGATAATTTCCAAAACCAGGAGGTAGATCTCTTCTATCAACATCGTTATCGTATTCAAACACTTGCCTTAGGAAAGATTTGTTCGCTGTTCTTATGGCCAGACTGAGTAGGCTAGCCCCAGAACACTGCACATTGTCCGGTGGGCCAAGGGTCTCTGCATCTAACTTCGTATGCTTGAGTATGAACATTGTAATGCCCACTTGTACTCTAATACCTTCAAACTCTGGGTATCCCGGATCTGTCTCTTCATCTTCATCCGCTCGCCGATAAAAGACTTGGAAGTAGCCACATGAGTCGACTTGGACTTCCGACCAATTTTGGATAAATTTTTGAAAGGGTGAATATCCCTCCGCGTTACATTCAGTCAAGCTACACCCACGTTTGGCTAGAGCAAGATATACGAATTCTAGGTAGACGTTTGGTAAATGGTCTGGCAGGGAAGTAGCTAGCAAGTGCAAGGCGTTGTTTCCTGCCATGTCATGATAATTGATATCTGCTGTATGGTCCAGAAGATAATCGAAGCACCTCATCATATCGGCGTTGCCGCCTCGCCCTAAACATCGAATCTGGTGAAACAGCGGAATATCCCCCGTCTCATCAGGCGCAGCATTCAAATCGGCGCCCTTGGCATGTAAGAGCTTGACCATCTCGAAAGGGTTTTTGAAACCATCAATTGCACTGAAAAGTGGGGTAAGGCCATAAATGTTGCAGTCGTTTGGTAATAGACCCTTGTTTAGGAAAAAAGTGACGGCAGGCTCCGAACCCGACCATGCTGCCTGATGGAGGCAAGTAGACTGTCCTTGGGTACGATCCCAGGGCGACGCATCTTCGAAGTGTTTGAGGATATACTCTATCACTGGTAGCGATCCCATAGCTGCTGCGAGGCTTAGCAGTGTATGACCTGACTTTGTACGAGTGTAGAGGTTAGGACCATTGGGAATAGCGAAGTTTACGATGGTCTCTAGCATCGTCGAGGTGCTATGAGTGGCTGCCTTGTGTAGAACTGTGATTCCATCTTCAGTCACCACTCTGACGTTGGCGCCATGCTGGAGTAAGATCTTAGCACAATCAATGCTCATTGCCTCAACTGCAACCATCAATGCCGTCAGCCCAGACGCACTGATCTTGTCGATTTCGAAACCTTGTCGTATTAGCACTTTCACTATCTCCGGATGATTGTGGCGACAGGCTATATGTAGAGCGGTAGATTCCGTTTTATCGACCTGGTTGATTCCCGTTTCATCACTTGCTCTGGCTACGATAGGTGCGAGCTTTTCCATCACCTGTAGTCGTCCAAATCTAGCTGCATTGAACCATAGGGGCGATATCTCAATCCCTGAAAGAACTCGCTGTGGTGCCTTTATAGTCGAGTCATCGAAGATACGATCCCAACCTAAATCAGCATCTATTGCAAGCTTTCGGAAGTGATTAATATGGCTCTCCTCAACATTGTGTTCCGTAAGCTTTCGGAACATATCAAAGCCTCCACCCTCTTTTGCGGACATGATATCAAGACTCTCTCTATCACACAGCGATCCTGAGTCAAGAAGCAGCTGCACAATGTCCCAATTGGGTTTGTCTGTAAGCGCTTCCAAGAGAGCCGACGTTGTCACAATATCTACATCTCCCCTATCCGGTCGACACACAGTCTTGATGTTGCAGTCTGCACCTGCTTCGACCAGGACTTTTATCGTTTGGTACTGGCATCGACGGCCGACTTCAAGCTCCCATGGCTTTGCTGTATATGTGCAAAGGTCCGTGATGAAATCTTTGCCCGCAATTGCCGCCGACAAGGGTCGTCCAAAGAACCTGCTTACTTGATCAACATCACATCCTTCCGCAATCAGAGATTGGGACAATCTGGGTAGAGATAAGACGCTAGCCCAGTGTAGGGGCGATGAGTCGGCCATCCTCGACAAGAGCAGTCCCATCTTCAGATAATCCTGTGCGTAAACCTCTTGTTAGCGATTGCTGTTGTCAGATGTCATGTGTCTGTTAGGTGTGTGATAGATCTTTGATTGAAGAGCAAAAGACTTGGCCGAGGGCCCGGTTCTTGGTGACATAAAAGGGAGGAAACTGGAAAAACGTACTACTTCTATATCAATTTCATCAGGCTTGGTAACAAGAGGCTCAGCCCGGATGGAAGCCATCCACGACATCCATGCAAGGTATTGATTTGTGCGATCGGTGTTCAAGAACCCTTGTAGGAGTTCAAGCAAGGACTCGTCGTCCTCCACGACATGAGCATGTTTGTCCCACCATAACACACAGTACCGTAAAAATTTATACTCCTCCATGAACGATCTCAACTTGTGGAGATCGTGAATCTCAGCGATATCAAAGTCATCGAAACATAGATATGTGAGGCAAATCTTGGCGAGCTCCAAGCTGTCTCGATTCAAATCGGCTTTGTACGCCATATACTGTGGAAATGCCTTGACATCTAAGTGCTCCAGATATTCTTTTACTGAATAATGCGCTAGCTCAAGCGTATCTGCCCCCGGAGTCCTTCTTACAAGACTTCCACACCAATGCAAGATAGCCTCGGGATCAACGATTGCATCCCTTTCGAGGGTTCTGTCATGAATGCTGACCGATACAGCTTCGGATAAGGCGGTAAGGGATAATGGATGCTTGGCCCACTGAGGATGATCCACACCGTTAGCGATTGTCGTTTCGAGACAGTCATCTGAATTATAAGGCAACATTGAGGCGTAATTAATGCCCAGAGAGTATTCGGAACTGAAGAGCAAATGTATCGTATAGGGAACAGTGGTATGGAGAACACCTACGAGTATCCAACGCAATGTCCTTTGAACAATGATTTGATTCTCCTCGTCGCTCGCATTGACTCTTTTTAATACTCGCTCATATGTTGTCGGTAGGTCGGGTGGCAAAGTGTCCAAAGCTTTACGCCGCGATCTGTCATTGCTCAACGAGCAAATATGGTCAATTTGACACGAGACCCAACGAAACCTGCCCTAAATTAGTCTTTGCAGGGGGTTTAAGCATTTCATTGTGTATTGGACGTAGAGCGGGGACAGGCCTCGAGCATTGGGCCTACGTGGTAGGCCTTCCTCGACGCAAGTACAGTACATTCAATGATTGCACCGTATGATTCTCGGCTTGTCATGCTCGGTAACAAAATTCTCGAAAGTAGAGAAAACTTACATTCCCTCGGCCTTATTGACCAAACGTTCCCTAATTTGCTCCTGCAAGGCAGGATCTCGAATCCGCAAAGTCCCGTTCTTGGTTCGCCTGGAAATCTCCGAATCAACGTATAGGCGTATGTCGTGACTATTCGCCGCAATGGAAAGCCTATCATAGTCATCGAGTGCTCTTTGAATGTCTATCTCCTCTCGACCGGTGAAGAGGGTCTTGATACAGTCATTGGGGAAGTCATTGAGACTATGTAGAAGCTCCAGAACCGCCACACGATCGTTGGTACACTCGTCCAAAGCATCGACACTTTATAGATCTTAGTCAGCGGCACTCTTCCCATTACACAATGATTGTTAGTCATAAGTTGGAATTGTAGTATTCCTGGAACATGGCTTGGGCATCATCCAAGTATGGGATTAGAAGACAATTATTCGAAAACGTACATGATGTAAGCATGGTCAAGTGTTTCGATCATGTCGAGCAAGCATTGCTTATATTCCTCAACCCCAGGAGTTGTCGTCGAACCTTCGCTTGGGTTATGATCCTGGTAAAAGGCTTGAGCGGTTGTATAGCACTGTTCATCTTGAGCTGCGAGTTGACCAGCCAAAGAAGCTAGGATACCCCGAGGATCCTGGGTAGCAGGATCCTTATAATCACAAAAATAGTACGCTACTGCCGCGCCTTTCTGTCCTTGACTAACGCGTCTGGTAACCTCCTCGACTATTGTGGCAGTCAACACAGTCTTGCCCGCTCCCGGAATGCCAGTGAGGTAGAGCCGCCTGGAATCGTTGCTGCTCAACCAAGACTGAAATTGTTCGTTTTCGCAGATCCACAGGCCCGTACCCATTTGACGGACTCTCAAGGCTGCGGAGAGGTACTTTTGAGGGTCGGCAACCTGTGTGAATAACCTGAGGACGTTCCTTCGACTCTCCGTCATTGAGCTGGCAATCATCCGGTTTCTAATGTCATTGATGCCGCCCGATATGTCCTTATAGTGGGATAGACTCTGGAGCATAGCCACCAATGTATCCGCATTCAGAGCGAGTGCCAGTGTCTGCTTATGTTTTCCAACTTCCTCTATGAGAGCTTTTGTTTTCGACTCTGATAGGGGCCAATGCAATCGTCTCCTCACAGACTCCATCTTAGAGTTGGTCATTGACGGGTCGTCCTTGTTGAGCAAAGAGCGTATACTATCTAGCGTGTTATAGCATGCATGGATATGATCTATCTGCATCGACCGATCCTGTATTGAAAGCTCGGAGACTTCGCTTTCAAAACGAGAGGCAGCCAATTGAAGACTACTCAGTACGCCGTAGAGATTGGTGATCTCCATTGATAAAGTAGCAATTTCTTTACTAGCTTCTTTTGCTGACTTGATGTACTGGTAGAGGCGTCGAACCACCACGTCAGCTGCTCCAATGAGACTGACTATACTAGCAGAGACAGACAATGGATCCATGCTTGCGGGTGAATCTGGCTACCGACGGTTACTGGATGTATCGAAGCTCCTCGCAGTCTAGAAATGTCTTTATCATAGTATCTTTACAGGTATACTGCTGCCTTGACGAAGATTTTATGACGATCGAAAGCACTTCATCCAAGGATCTATAAATAATATGCATGTTGAAAAGTTGCGAATGCGTTGTTGGATACCTTAGTGGCGGGCAACGGATCCTTCGGACGGTCTCACGTCTGTAGGCAGTCGCAGGTTGGGAACGGTAATTATCATCGTCTGGTATTATAAGCGCTGATTTAAATTACAGTATCTAATTCCCACCCGTCCACGTCGGTGACAGAATAATTCGGACACTAGACTAGAAAGAGAACCGCACCTAGAATCATAAGCATTTATTCCTCCTACCATTTAAGGTTTCCTACTACGTACCTATCATAACATCTTTCCCTTCACATTATACGACAAGTTCTGAATGGCCTAGACTCCCATACCTAACGCTAGGCTGGAACTCTTAGTGGGGTTCTCTATCTGGCCTAGTGTCCGAATTATTCTGTCACCAACGTGCCGTCTACGTATAGTGGTCAATATAGTACGTCACTAGTTCTATTACATCTTGAAAATAATATCATACGTGATAGTAAACGCTCGTGATACTGCCAATGATATGCGAGGCCCGTGAGTACCGGGCGTAGGGGTGCTAGACAGGCTGTAGAATGCGCCCCGGACACGGGGGCGTTTATATTTTAACGCTAAAATTAAGGTTTTACAGGTATTATTAATCAAGGAAATCATTATAAGAAATCGATACCGTTACCTATTTAGACGTATTAGAAACGAGACTCGTTTTTGGTGATGACAATAGTTTCCAGCGCTACTAATTTAGTAGTGGTAATTGGACGGTTCTGCTACGGTCCGAGCAAACCACTTCAATAAAGTAATGAGTAGTTCTCACACTTAAAGCTATTTGTTCAGACGCATATTAGGCGACTTGGAGCGGGTTTTACTTATGTACAGCGCAATCTATTTTTGTAATGACGTGGGTACCTAACCGCATACATCTAAGTAGCCCTACGAGATAAGTCTTGCAATGAATGAGACAGATTGATGCGTGAACCCTCAGCATATTATGCAATTCTCTTTTGAGAGAGTAAAATTTCACCATTAAATACACGGTACGTAGATGGAGTCACCAACTGACGTAATCTGAGGCGTGGCAAGATCGCTAGAATCAAAACCTTGTCCTTGATGACTATCTTTGAGACCACGATCTTTCACTTCTATGGTGGAATCTATTACCATTGTCATGGCACGTCTAGCTTTTGGTAGCAGCCTCGTCAGGTATCGGTTACTAAGCTCCCATCATCCATCTTGCCTTCACGTTTGCCGCCTTCTTCACTCCATGTCTCTACAAGCCCGTCTTTAGGATCCTCATCATGCAGCCCCCGTAGCCGTCGAACCTCTAGTACCTTTTGTCTCATTTTCCATGTGCATTCCTCTCTAAGAGCTTCAGCTTCTGCGCCATATTTCAGCTCATCAGTGAGCACCCCCACTTCTAAGTCTTTATCTTCTTTCCCCTTCTTATCTTTTACTAGTCTTCGCCACCTCCTTCTCAGATCTTCGAAGACGCCTTCGGTCTCTCCACCCACGTTCTGCCCGAACCACACCCCACACTGCTTGCCGATCCTGGGCAAGACTTTTGGGAAACCCCTATCCTCTGGATATATCTCATTGTGACCCTCAATCCACATCGGCACGATGTCTGGGCAGACGTCAGGCTCTAGTATCAGCCTAGCGATACCCCACTTGAAATATCTCATGGTTTTCCGCGGATGTTGATGAACTCGACCTTCAGGGAAAATGTGGATCCAGGAATACTGGCGCGCGGCGTACGCCGATGGGGAAGGGAACGTATCGGTCCCGTCGGTGGTATACGTATAGACATGGTTTGCAGATGAAAATGGATCGGAAATGTCTGGAGAGCGTAGTGAGCGGTTCACTTTTGTAGGTGCGTCTGCTGAAGCGAACGGAGGCCGAGAGAGGAGGCGGACAGCTTCACGAATTGTTGGCTGAAAGGGGCCGCCATAGGGAGAATGTTGAAGACGGTGGGTAGGAAGCACCTGGCCCAAAGTGAAGAAGGATGATAGGGCTCTATTGAATCGGTCAAAAGCGGACGCAGGAGCACATTGGGCTTCTGACTTACTTATTCTTGAACACTATGTCATAGCTGCCGAGAGTCCATCTATGGTTACTAGGGTTGAAATGGTGTCGAAGGGGGAGTATTCCCCAAGTAAGAGGATCATCGAGTCTGTAGCGTATCTCGCATTAGCGACATGAGGCAAAGTAACACCATATTGAGATATGTGTTACGTACGTACATAGAGATGTGATTTGAGACTGAGAAGGAATTGGTAAGACTGGAAAAATGTACGGCTCCTAGGTCGAGGGGCGCTCACCTGTGATGAGACCCCTTTGTCTCGTGCCAATATCTGCCCTCTCATCCAGTAGTCTCAGGAAGCCTTCGTGACCGTGGCATTCTTGTGTGTTCAAGCCATGCATGAAGGCTCGGGTCAACGTTCCTATGATGCCTATGACAGTTGCGGAGCCAGCGCGCCATGGCAGGCTGGGGGGTGCAGAGTCTTCGGTCATGCAGAAAAGCGCTGGCCAGAGGGTTGGTATTTAGCAGGCAAAACATGGCTTGACAGGTACGGCACGTTTTAGCGTCGCTTTAAGATAGCCCGTCGCCCGGTCAACCACGAGCGTAAATAATCTTAACGTTTCTCAGCCACTCCTCGAGCGTACCAACCACCGCGAGATGTCCTTCTTGAATCAAGTTTTTTAACCATCTTGAAAGCCACTCTCGACGAGATCGCTAAGTTGCACGTCAACGCTTACAGCTGCTGATAGACTGAGAGCAGCTTGACGAAGCTCTTGCTGTACCACAAGGCTCTCCAGCCCCAAGTGGTACAGCACTGGGGGCCTTCTTTCGCTTCAAGCATGGCACCACTTTCAGCATACTTCTCCTACAACCTCCTAACCTCAAGACGCTCTTCCTCTACCTCTGGATCTAATACCCGTACCGAATCCCTCCCTATCCGCCAAGCAGATGCCCACTTAGAAAATCGAGGTGTTACGAAACCGCCCCAAAATGCAGCTTACAACCCCGGTAGTGGCACCATTGACCCCCATCACGTCAACAACCATGCCTTCTTCGCTCTCTTCGCCCTCATAGGCGTAGCATTCGTGCTCGCCAGCATTTGGTTCTTCTTCTGGGCCAAGAATGGCGGTTTTCATTTCCGTCAAGGAGATTGGGATGATTACAAATCTACCGTTTTGAGGAGGAAAGGACCGAATGGTACCACCTTGAGTGGAGCGACGAAGACGACAAGGCTTGGTGGGGGAAGTGTTGTTGCTGATGGGGGCGAAGCCGATATGAGCGAGAAGGGATGGAAGAGAGGCGAACAGGGTGGGAAGAAGAAAGGCAGAAAACCGAGGGGGAACAAAAGCAATGATGATGCTGATGTGCAAGCCTATCGTCATGAGAAGCCTGCGAAAGTGGGAGGCTTGAATAGAGAGAGTGATGGAATCTTCAACCATGGTATTCAAGATCAAGACTTTGCGTATTCGGACAACACATACTCGGACGATATCTCTTCGCAAGGAGTGAGTGTCGGGGGACATGTCCCTATCAACACACCGAAGAAGAAGGAGGGAAATAGGTGGACCAAGCCAAAGAAGCCTGCTACTGCTGCCACCAGCCGAGAACCCAGCACACCTAGTCCAAAAAAGAAGGGTGGTTTCTACAACCAGACTCCGAATAGCAATGCATCAAGCGACTCCCATCGCCCACTTCGTCCGAACGGGCAGAGCCCTGCTGGTTTTAGCACGCCAAGCCGCTCGAGGCAGACTTCTCCAACGAAAGGGAGTCATTCGAGGCACAGCGGGTTCAGAGATTACACTGAGCCGCTGGACTTCGAAAGCAGGTATAGTGCCAGCGATGCAGGGATGACAGAGGATTCCAGAGGCACGAAGGCATACCATCACCCAATTCCGGGGTTGGGAAATGCACAACCAGGTGCAAGCTTCCCCGGAGGATTCAGGAGGGGCAGGGGGAGGAGGGACAGTTTGAGCGATAGTGAGGGTGAGACGGTCATGAGTTGAGCGGATGGGTATATAAGATGATAAACGTCTTTCGTGCTGCGAGCTGCCTGAATGGTGACGTTCTTCATGAATGTGGTATGGTTGAAGAATTGAATATCCTGGGTGCAAGAGCAAGCGTGAGCGAATAGGTTTGGTAGTATCATGTAGCATTGAAAGTGAATGGAGACATCCACAGGCCTTCGATCGAATTATTTTGAACGAAAATTGAAGACGATACGATAAGTCTTGACACGGAGTCTTCAGAGTTGAGATGACGAAACAGAAATTATATGGAAAACCAGTGGTAGATTCTTTGACTACAGTAGCGATGCCATACAATCTGCTCCATCCTTGAATCGAATCGTGTTCACCAGTAATCATTAAACTCTTTCAGATTCCCACCATCGCCTTCGATAATGGCTCAGCATGACTATTACGTGAACCTCTCCGATTATATTTCTATCTAATCTTCGAACGGATGGGAAGAATGTAGACGCTCACAAGAATGGCTCAGGTGAGGATTCCGCTTTTGAGCAATCGGTAGAGTCACTGAGAATGACGCATGAGATATCAGAGCGGCTCTAAGCCTCAGTGAAAAAGCTTGATACTTGGATTCCTTTGGAGGATATACCTTATAGTAGCATGAGACTTTTTATACAGCGACAACCCTTTCATTTCACCATGTCTCCTACGGCCATGTCAGTCCCGCCACACAGATTTGATACGAATAAAGAAATCTCGGAAGAAAACTCACAGCGATATACTGCCCCCCCTCCCTCTTCGTCCCCCAAAACTCCACCGCCTCCTCCCGTCTCAGCTTCCCCTTCTCAATAGCGACATCCACCAACGCGCCCTCCACCCCCTCCCCCATCCCCTTCGAGCTCCCACAAACAAACACCCGCCCATCCACCGCATTGATGACGCTCCACACAAGCTCAGCCTGCAGCCGCACCTCCTCCTGCACATACCTCCCCTCCCCCCGTCGCGACTGCACCACCTTCTTGACCGTATCCTCCTCGACGCCCCACTCCCCGCTATAAAGCTCGTCCAGCAAACTATCCCGCACGCCCTGCAGCACCCACACTTTATTGGCGCAATTGGCCGATCGCAGGCGTCGCTGCACGAAGCCGCGGAAGGGCGCGACGCCGACGCCGGCACCGATGAGGAGCATGGGTCCGTCGGTGACGAATTCGCGCGCGAGAGGGTTGGCCATCAGGCCGCGGAACATGGGGACGCGGAGGTCGAGGGTGGCGGGGTCGATGCCGGCCTTTTTGGCGGCTTGGGCTTGTTGGGCGATGCGTTCGAGGAAGCCGGAGCCGAGGCCGGTGCGGGGGCCGTTGCGCCAGTTGGGCGTTTCGTGGACGGTCGCGGCGATTTCGATCAGCCGCCGGGGGTTGGTGTCGTCTTGGGTGCGGGAGAGTTGGGGGTCTTGGCTGAGGGAGTAGAAGCGGGGCATTAGGGTGGAGAGGGTGGAGAGGAGGTGGGGGAGTGGTGGGCGAGAGGAGGGGAATGCGTTTAGGAGTTGGGCGATGGTGATGTGGGGGCCGGTGCGGAGGTCGCAGAATGCGGCTTGGCCCTGGGCGGAGGAGAGGTAAAGCAGGATCTTTTTCTCGTCGGGAGCGGTGGCATGCTCGGCGAATAGACGGAGAAGGGCCTTGGTTGGTGGATAGCTTTGGATGTCTGAGCACCATGTCAGGAGCTCGCGCGTTGTGGTGACAACCTCGCGTGGCACGTCGTCGCCCCATATTGTCGGCCATCTTCCAGTACTCGTTTGCATCACTACCTGCTTATCCCGTGCGTAGTCTGGTATGCCGAGTAGGTCGAAGATCTCCTCCACCAAGTCCGCAGAATTTGGTGCCTGGACACCGATAGCGCCACCAACGACGAAATCGACATCCCCACTTTCGGCTGGGTAATTGGTGACATCAAGTTCAAAGTGGTAGGTTCGTTTCTCGGCACCAGGCTTTGTCAGTTCCCTAGCGTGGTGGACTTTAGCTGAGAAAACTTCGTAGGGAGGATGTGGTGTTACGAAGTGAGGCGGGTGCTGCTTAACTCTTGAAATCGGAGCACATGTCTCGGAAGGTAGTGGCTTGAAAGAAACGGTCTCTGTAGGAAGATCGACGATACTGCTTAGTTCACTATCAGGACTGAGAGAACCAAGCCGTAGTTGGAGAGTTCGGAAAGCTTCGTTGTCAGGAACCACGATCGGCGAAGAGTACTTGGTGGCCGCTTCCCCAAGGCTCTCCAACAAACAGCAGCCACCACCACAGCAGACCTTCCCGATCTCTTTGATCTCAACTCCTCTTAATGGTGACAGGATTCTGCGAAGATCTTCCGGACTTGACGATATCAATATGGTCGATGCCCGCCTCCTCCTCGCCGATATAGGTTGGGCCCCAAGGGCCTGGTCGTCTCCCGGGTTATTCAGCCCTGCTATGTCATCATCCTTATTTTCGATTGCCTCCTCAATCTGTGAATCAGTGGCTGGCGTGCCTGGTGCATCGTACTCTGAGCCTGAAGTATACGCAATGGATGGTGCCGACGAGCTGGGAGACGCGTCGAGACGTGGAGGCTTTCTTGATTTCTTGGGTATGACAATTGGCTTGGTAGGGGCAGGATCGTCTGAGTGACTTGTCGAGGATTCGGGAATGCGGATATTCTGGGTCCTGCAATCTGGAAGCATTGTCAAAGCAGTAATGGCGGACCAGTGGAGTGATTGTATTACAGGGCTAAGAGCGATCAGCAAGAATATGAAGCAGCGTGATGCCAATTACTTGACGAGTCGGTAATGTGTTCTAGTCCATTCAATTATGAGGTCGAGGATCGCCTTGATCAATGTACCGTAATGTAATAAAGCTTTGATAATGCTCGATATCTAAGGATTTCTAAGAGCCAATCAAAAAGCCGATGACGTGATAGATATCAGATCTGATAAGGAAATGGTGGTTTCCGTCCCTCATCCACGGAGCCACTCTTAACTATATTGTTGACAAAGTTGTATATGATAATTCGATCTCACACCATAACGCACATGTAATCAGATTATCATGATGCGCTTTCGCATTTTGCCATGATCATGCAGGTAAGGTACGCAGATTTATCGCTTGGCTGCATCTGCAAAATGCGGGGAACAGCCTCTAGAATCTCTAGAATAGAAGAGTTCACCCCCTTCTGGTCCAACCCTAAGTGGCTAGCGGCCCGGAACTTTCAAGACTCCGGAGTCCCGGGTCTAGCTCCAGCGTGCCAGGTTATACTTAGGCCTACTGACGTTCGCTGCTATTAATGCTTAACTAGGCTTATTTTATAAAACATTTTGCTATAAGAACTGTTCGGTCTAAGGTTTTCTACAATAATTATAGCGAAAAAAAGCTGAAACAGTCGGCCGTTATAGCATAAGAGGGCGTGGACCAGAAGTAAGTTTGGACAGAAGGGGGTGAACTCTTCTAGTTCAAAGCCGCATCGAGTGTGCGATGCGGAAATCCCCATCTGACGAAGTTACGAAGACAGACTTCTGTTTATCCATCCTACCGACAGAAAAATGCATAAGACGAAAAGTCATAGATGGATAGAGAGAGACTTAAAGCTCACGCTTCTAAGTATGCATACAACGCAGAGCGGCAGGCCCGGTTTTTTCCATGTACCATCAATTCGCATACGGCATATATTATAATTGTATATACTATCAATAAATCTACATTCGTATATAGAATAGTGTAGAATAGATAATTCAAGATGAAAACAACCACAATATACATTCTCTGCATCTCTACACCATCATCTCCAACAGAAAACCGAAAATATTATCGCTAAGTCTCGCCATGGCTGAGAAGAGGTCAAAACATCTCATCATAACTCATCATCATCCTCATAATCATAATCGTCATCATAATCACCCACCGCGCAGTCTCGTAAAACCCCATCATCGTTGAAGATCGTGAAATTGCCCATCCGTTCGCCGTTGGTAAGTAGCCATACCAAACCAAGCCAGGCCATGCTGAGCAGAGAAGAGAAGAGCAGAATCGAAAAAATATCAGCAAAAAGAAGAAGAAGAAGAACAGAAAACCCCAAACACCACACCGAAACCCTACTCCCTCCCCCCAAACCCACTCCTCGAACTCCTCCGACTCCGCCTCGTCTCCACAACCCTCTCCCTCAGAACCCTCGGCTCCCTTTCCCTCTCCCTATCCCTCTCCTCCAAACCCCCATCCCCAAACCCCCTCCCACTTCTCACCCGCTCCAACGCCCCACCGCCACCACCACCACCACCACCACCCCCCATTCTCGCCCGCTCCAGCTCCACCACGCCTCTATCATCCACATACGAATATCCCCTCAGCGGCAACGGTCTCCCAGACTCCGACACCTTCTGCCGCTCCACCTCCGTCACACCCCCACCCCGCCCATCAACATACGAGTATCGTCTCCTGCTCTTTTCCCTCCCCGCGATCGGAGGCCGGCTGCCTATCGCTCGTCCTCGCGATCCGATGTTCAAATCGATATCGCCCTCGACGCCATCCTTGCTCTGGCGCAGACTGATCGTTCGGCCTTCGATGCCGCCTTTCAAGTCGAGGTTGATGCCTTGGGAGGCGTTGAAGCGCATGGCCAGGCCGTCGTTTTCGCCGCGAGGTTTGATCTCGCTGCTCGGTCGTCGGGACTTCACGTCGCTTCCTTCCCGGCTGGTCTTGCTCTTGCCGCTGTGTCGACTGCTGGTGTCGCTGCTCGGCTTCTTTTTGCGCACGAGGGATTCGATGGGGATGGGGTTGAAGGGGGTCGGTGTTCCTTTCGCTGCCGCTTGATATGTTTCGACGGAGTGTTCGAGATCGTGGAAAGATTCGTGACCGTAGACTGAGGCTCGTCGCTTGTGTTTCGCAGTATTGCTTTCTATATTCATCCGCCCCATATCTCTTTCTACTGCGCGGAGGTGGGGTACTGGATCGTCGATTTTCTTTGACATTCTGGCATCTGGTCGCCTCGAGGGTTCATGCTCTGCAAAGCTTTGCTTGACCGGGCTTCGATTGCTCACATGCGCCTTTGTGCTCTCTTCGTGTCCACTGCGACGTTGCCTAAGAGGCGGGTGCGCGTCTGATGCTGTGTGCGCATGCCGAGCCATGGGCGGCCTTTGCTGCGGTTGAGCCTGCGTTCTGATCTTCGGTGGCGGCGGAGGCATTTTGTAATAGTCTTCTGGATGAAGAGGGTAGTCTTGCGGTGGTACCGGAGCGGGTTCACGATGTATAGGCCGACGGGTCGCGGGCCGTAATCCAGGTGCGATCGCGGTATAGATTGGCTCTTCGCCGTATTCGATTATAGGCGGAGAGGAGCCGTAATACATTGATTGCGGGCGAGGAGGTGCTTGCTGATCTGAACCCCATGGTCTAGGGCGCAGGCCGGGTTGGACTGTATACGGAGAAGGAGTCGCGGCGTACAGGTTTTGGGGGACTGATACAGGTTGCGGTGGTGGGGGAAAGTATGATTGCTGCGGTGGGTATGAAGGTGGAGGAAATAGCGGCGGGCCGGGATATGTTGGCTGTCTCTCGATAACGAATGGTTGTTGTACAAAAACATGTTCGGGGGCTATTGCGCCAGCATGGAAGCTCGCAGGGCGTGCCGCTCGATAATGTGGCTGCTGGGTCGATGCCCGAGGCCGAGCCTGAACAGGTTGAAGTATTGGAACAATAGGTACAACTTGCGCTGGTGGAGGCCTTGTTGGTCGCATTAATTCACCTAGCGTTCGTCTTGATGTCGGTTTAGGTCTGCTTTCGTGCTGCTTAGAGACTTCCAGAGCTGCAGATGACCTTCGTGCTTGGGCGACGCATTCGCTACAGTTGCATGGCTGCTTTGACTGCGAATGCCTCTTTCTCAGGGAATCTGACCGTGTCCTTGGTATCGAAGGCTTCTGCGGACTATGCGACCTGCTTTTGACCAAGTTCTCAACGCCAGTGGGCCGTCTCTTGCTTGCGGCCGTATTCTTTTCAATCTTCGGTGGGTTTGACCCTGTCTTGGACTCGAGCGATGTCGCACTGCTTCCCAAGGTCCCAGCGGTGTGACTTGAATAGCCGGAGTCACTGACACCATCGTAAGGAGCTTTAGTGATTGCGACATTTGGCTTCGATCGTTTGGTGGAGATGTTCGCCGTTTGGCGGGTTGCTGGGTTTGATGTTTCAGCCTCTTCATTATATTCCTCGACGTACGCAGCTTTTGGAACACCGGGCGGAGCGGGAGGGGAAGGAGGAGGAGGAGGAGGAGGAGGCGGTGGCATGTCATTGGCCATGTTTTCGAGCCAGCCTGGCCTTTGATGGCCAGCGCAAGCTGCGCCAACTGCCTGGATCAGTGCTGGCCAGGTAAGAGGCCTCAGAAATTCCGATAATGGGAGAAACGGGGCGTCGCAAGAGGCGCGGGAGAGAGGCTGAAGAAGTTGCAATCGATAAGGCTGCCCCACTACACCAAAATTCAAGCCTCGTCGATGACAATGGAGCAAAGGATTCGAGGGATGTGCGGCAAATCATGGAAAAGACGAATGATATTCATAAAATTATCCAAGATTTCCTGAAAAAACCCCTGTGGTAGAGTTTAGCACCTAACACCCAGCTTTAAGTTCAATGAGCAATTAAGTGCGTGGGGGGGTATTGCGTGCATTGAGTCACAGACTGTAAATTCATATTACTTGAGTGATGGTCGTAGGAGGAGGCTTGCATGTGAATACGGATGCCTGCGTTGGCAGTCAAGCAGTACGTTCCTCAAAGCAGTCTGGTCACCGGATATCTGCGTCTTCTTTCACCTTCGACGAACCGGTATTCCAACCTTACCAGAAGCAATGGCATACTAGTGATACTCGTCGGTCCCATCAATGCTGCTGAAGCTCTGCCCCTGGGACCCTCTTGGTGTGAAATGGTATCATTGGTTGAAACCTGCCCAAATGGCCGTTGCTGCCCAAGACATTCTATGCTTGTTATGTTGGCCGTTTGACCGAGCAACACAGTTCCCAGATATTCATTGAACGGAAGGCTCCCACCTTCGCACTTCACGCCTCACAGGCTTGGATCGGGTGCAAGTCATAGGCTGGCGCTGATGGAGCCAGTGACAGGACCCGAGATGTATTGCATTGGCGTGCCTTTAAGGGAAACTAATCAGAAGGGAAAGCGAGTCATTTCATTAGCTTGAACGGATTGATGTTGGATTTGTCTGCCCTATGGCCCCTTTATGCATCGCAATGGATCATGAGACCGCTAGCATAGCGCTGATGTCGAAGCGAATCGACTCTACTTTGCCAGCGCATACCTGCTGCAGATCGATACTTCTCATATATGAGCAGTGTTGCCTGGAACGACTTGAACATGGTCCCTTTCCAGCGGATACTTGCCAAAGCCTGCCATATTAGAGTTGTGGCGAGATACCATTTTTGATGGCTATCCCGTGCTCTGCACGCTATGATAGGACGTTTCCTTACTAAGCCAGTGCATGAACAGGCTCCTCACCGACTTGTTGTATGGATAACACGAGACCTGCCATCGCGGTCACCAAGGACTCAATCATTCGACATCAGTGGGGTCTCAATAGAATAAGCTTTGGCGGGTCCGCCTCACTTGCGGCATTGAGACCCGACGCACACGCCACGAATCGGCCGATTTTCGGTGCATATCGCTGTCAATTGATGAAGGATCGAACTTGTACTTCGATATCCCTTACATCCTACCAAGAATCAGCATCCACAGCCAAGAAAATGCTTACCAGTGTGAATAGAGATGACTTACCGTTCGACAGGATTCAAGCCAAGTAGCTTCATTCCATTATTCAATACCTGCCTGGCCGCTTCGTACAACGCCATTCTTGCCTTTTTCACCTCAATCTCGCTGCCAACAACCTGCAACACATCATAGCTCGAGCTGAGCATGTGGGTCATCTTGAAGAGATATGTTAGTACAGTTGTAGGCTCCAAGGTCTTCAATGTGTTCTGAACTACATCGGGCCACGAAGCCAGAACCCGGACAAGATTGATGGCATGAGTCTCTGTGAGAAGGGCGAGGTCTGCATCCTCGAGATCTTCATGCTTCAGATTGGCTTTCCGGGTAATAGAGCAAAGTCGAGCGTGGGCATATTGGAGGTATGGACCGGTATCTCCCTCAAAGGCGGTCATCCTGTCCAGGGAGAACTCATAGTCATTGATACTGTATAAGGTTAGCTGCTTGTCCAAAACCCGTGTACATATAATTTATGACCGTACCGCTTGCCCTTCATGTCCTGTACCATAACTGCACTGATACCGAGGATGTCTGCCGTTTGTTCTGGACCCTGGACTTGCTCATACTTCTTTTCATTCTTCCTCATTACCTCATGCATCTTCTCACCAACATCTCGAAGGATGTCGTCCAAGAATTTGACTGTACCTCGTCGGGTGCTCATACCCTGCACCATGCCAAAGTTGACATGCTGGCACTTTTCAGAGACTTCCTTGTTGATACCGCCCATCAGTTCAAGAATCTTGAAAAGCTGTGCTAAATGCATGTCCTGCTGAGATGAGACTACGTAAAGCATCTTGTCAAAGTGATATAATTGGTATCGCTTGACGGCTTCGCCAATGTCACGAGTCAAATAAAGTGATGAGCCATCCGACTTCTTGACTAGCGCCTTACCGAGCTTTTTGGTGTTTTTGTCTTTTGATTTGGTTAGATCGACGATAACAGCCCCCTTGGACTCTTCCGAGAGACCGCTCGCCTGCAGTTGCTCCACAGCCCGGTTCATCCTGGACATTTCTACTTGTGATTCTCCGGAGTATATATCAAATCGAATGTTCAGTCGAGCGTACGTCTTCATATAACGCTCAATGCTGAGGTCTCGGAACCGAGTCCATGTCGCGTAAGCTTCTTGGTCTCCAGTCTCCAATTTCTTAAAGTATTGACGAGCCTTCTCATTGACACCGTTCGACTCCAGTTCCTTGATCTGCTTCTCCAATTCTGCAGTATTCTTTTTGTACTCCCCCGCCTGTTTCAATTCCTCTTTCTTCTCCTTTATAGCATCCTCTTCTGGCTTTGAGACTTTGTTGATTTCGACGTAAATGTTGAAGAGATGATCGATGGGATTTTCCTTCAGCTTTTCTTCGTTGCCGTACCTTTCGAAGGCTATCGCTAATAGTCCAAATTGCCGACCCCAGTCTCCTAGGTAATTTACTCGAGTGACGTCCCATCCTGCCGCCTCGTAAATATTTGCCAAGAAACCTCCGATGATAGTACTCCGAAGATGCCCAGCATGGAATGGTTTGGCTATATTGGGGGACGAGAATTCGACGATGATCTTTTTCTTGCTGGAGGGGTCCGACTCATCTCGCAATCCTAGTTTGTTGTTTGTACCGTATGTGCCCCGCTTCTTAAGTATTGAGGATATGATGAGCTTTGAGAGAGGCTCAGGCTTGAAGTAGAACTGGATGAAGGTGCCATTCACGGTTGGTTTCTCTACCAACTCTGATTCTGGAAACTTCTCTGCAAGTTCTATTGCTAGCTCTCCAGGCTTCTTGCCTTGTATCCGGAGTGCAGGAACAGGTAGACCAAGGTCTCCTCTGTCGAACGTCTGTGTCCATGCTAGCCTTTCACATATTTCGCTCGATGGTTTGCCGGCAATCGGTGCCAATGTCTCTGAAATATGGTGCCGGTAAAGATCGACCGGGTTGCTCTGGGTAATGACCGCTTCCACGTTGGCAGAAGCGTGCAAGCTCGCCATAGGCTTCGAGATGGAATCCATGAGATGTCTGCGTGTTTTACTCCAGATCAGCGGTCTGAGCCGCGCAATGAGCATCTAGCCACTGCATGAATGAGTCAAAGGCCGTGAGTCCTATCGAATCTCGAATTCAAATGTCACGGATAAAATAATCGCCTAGCGCTACCAACAAGCGCCAATACGATAGCAGCTGCCCGCGTCGTTTTCAAGCCCGCCTGCTGCCTAGACTCAGCCTGCTGCTGCAGCCCGCTGCCGCACCTACCTAGACTCCTTTACGCACTAGCGCGGCCTCCCACTCGTTCATGGCTGCCTACCTTAGTGTTACTACAGTGAGCTAGTAAGGATAGAGCCAGCCAAGTGCTAATTCAAGGTGTGTCTCCCAACGTGCCTAGGACATATGCTGCCTTAGTAGAACAGGGCGACGTGCCTCTCACTACGCTCTACCATCATATACATCGACAGCTAGCGAAGGAATTCGATTGTGACGAATGGACGGTGCGAAACATAGCAAAACGCGCCCGGGGGGCGGAAAAAGAAACCTTCGACCCCTTCTCTTCAAAAGCGCTACAGCAACGGCCACAGCCAGGGTGACCCCCAGCAATCAGTAAGCGTACTCAGCGTCAGTTAATTAAACATGCCACCAGGAATGCCTTTATGCGTCGTAAACCCTAGGTTGTAATTACACGCGAAATCGGCGTAACCGTATCTACCACATTAATTAATAAAGCCTTCTCCTTAGCCGGCTATGGTCGCTATACTCCTCATTATAAGCCCCCCCTTACGCCGTAACAGAAGATACGGCGCCTCGATTTCGCGAATGGATGGCTGGAGAAGATCCGGGGCAAAGAATATATGGTAGTCTTTAGTGATGAGACGGCCGTAAGAGTTAGAGAGAATCGGGGCCAAATTTGGGTCACCCGCACACAAGATGAGGCATACCACGACGATTGCGTTGATGCACGGTATCGAGGCTATACCGAGATACAATTTTGGGGTTGTTACACGGCCGAGATGGTGGGTCCATGCTATATGTTTGGAAAAGAGACGGCCCCTGAGAGGCACGCGGCCCAGGACGACCTCAATCATAGGAACTCGGAGTATCTGGCTCAACAACAGCTTATAAAGGAACAATTCCTATCTGAGCAAGCAAAGAAACCGAAAAGCCGTCGTCTGAAGCGTGTTCCGAAGCCGGATAGCCTTCTACTAGAGAGGAATAAAAACACGAAAGGAGGTGTCGATTGGTATCGCTACCAAATATACGCCCTGTTACCCCGATTAATCCCCTTTTATAAGGAGGTGATAGAGCGCTATGGAGAGTGCTTTCTCGTTCAAGATAGTGCACCTAGCTATAATGCCTGGCAACAAGCTGATCTTTTCAATATTCCCGGATTAACGCTTCTTTTATAGCCACCAAACTCACCGGATCTCAATCAGATTGAGCCATGTTGGTACTGTATAAAGCGGTGTGTTACAAAGCGACTCTACCGGCCAACGACTAAGGAGACTACTATCGTCGCATATGAAGAGGAATGGGAGCGATTAGATCGGGGGAAGGTTAGGGGGTGGTGCGGTCGATTCTGCAGCTAAATGGAACGCGTACAACGCGCACATGGGGATAATAAGTTCCACGGTTAGTATGTTGTTAAGAAGCACTTGTTTAACTACCCTACGTAGATTGACGAGTTTTTATTGGGTGGTGGTGGAGGGGTGTAATTATCTAGATATTGCAGTATTTACATTTTGCCATGTGCGGGTAAATTAAGCGGAAACTCTGTTGTATATGATTTAATTTAGTCATGAGATATGTAAAAAGGAAAATCGAACTGTAGAATACTAACTTGACCTGATTGCAAACCAAATGCGAAAGTATTGTCATGAAAAGTTGAGCAATTGGCCCGGTACTCCTGTGGGAGCCAAAGGAAGTTACAACCATCTCGTTGAATCCAACTGTTTTTTATCATTAACGTTTGATTTGACAAGAATTCAGAAGTTGAAATAAAAGCAAATTTCTTTTTTACATTTATAGTTCTATAGTCAGCAAGTAGGATGTTATCGTCGTTCGTAAAATTAAGCATCGTGATATACTTCATATTTTCGAACTTCTGCACTTCCTGGCTCGTCACTGTGTTCCACAGTCTGACAGTCTGATCATCAGTCTGATCATCTGATGCTGAAGCCGAGCAACAAGCCGTCCTGCGAGAATGCTACTGCAGTGATCTACTAGTACATGGCGAGGGTGATCTAGGCGGCACCCCTACGGTGACCTCAGAAAGACTTGTGACGGTGGCAAAGGAACAAGGAAGTTTTGCGATCTTTCTTGAGACTGCCTACCAAGCTTCGCGAGCGCTCCTCAACGATCGAATAACGTCGCAATACATTGACCTAGCCAGCGAAGACGAGGGGGATCAAAGCGAGCACCCTGCTTAGAAAACATCCGATCTAGTTAAAAGCATTGATGACCGAAACGTCCAGGACGCGGTAAAGGCTTACAGCAGCAAGCGCACAGGATCATTTTTACCAACACTGATAGCCTTCTTCTATCTGGGACACTATTGCGATTTGGGCCCAATGTACCCCAGTGGCACAGAATGGTGTGTCGATTGAGGCGAAGAATCAAGAGCTACCCTCCCACAGACAGGACACTCGGGCCCACACACTTGTATATACTGAACCTGTACTTTAGGTCGGAAGGTTTCGATACTAGGTACATGCTCTCTGTGGACTGAAATGGCTAGAATAAAGACAACGAAAAGCTAGGTGAGTGGGAGGGGGCCCATTAACCGGCCTGAGAGAGCTCGCCGTGGCTGAAGGCGTCAAGTCAGGGCTGCTGAACCTCGAGAAGGAGGCTGAATTGTTGGGTAAGCTCATTCCTCTTTCAATCACCACTGCATCTGACAAAACCCTATTCCAAGCTCATGACTCTCCAAGCCCCACGCAGTTCGAAACTCAAACAAAGCACATGTTCCAAAATCCGTGTATGAGACCCAAGTAACCAAAGACGTCAGTTTCGACAGAGGGTTCCTCCTCCTTCACTTTCCCTTCCATCACTCACACAGCCCCATCCCCGTCGCTCGCGCTCGTGTCGCAGACTTACCCCCCCCTCAACTGACAACTCCCACTCACAAACACAACCCCCCTCCGCCCCACCCCACCATATCCGCGCCTGGACTTCCTCCGCTAGATACCTGAAAGCTCTTCGGAATCGGGAACTCTTGATACGGGTTCGGGTTCGGATAGGCAAAGTCTTCGTTATCATTGTGAGTATGTGGGTCGGGAGAATGGTTGGAATGGAAGTAGGAGCAGCCTTGGGCGACGGCGGCGTCGATGACTCATTGTTGATAGCAGGTGGTGCCGCAGCGGTCGGCGCAGGCAGCGCAGGTACTCGAGTGGGCTTAGTAGGCAGAGAGTTGTGAAGCCTGGGGCCGAGAGAAGAATCTGCCCTGATCTGTCTGATCTGGGTACAATTCGAATTAGCTGTGAATACGTTTCATAATAATCATAGAGATTTCCATCAGATAAACCATTCGTTGACCAAAAAAGACAGTCTTACAACAGCAGAATGTTTTATACGACTTTCATGTTAGCGTGCAAGTATTTCATTTTTCGGCGAAGAAGAACAGAAGAATCTCATTCAATCAAGCGTTTCGTTGACGCGAAAGTATTATCATTAACGTAAACTACTAAGGAAGAAGAGTCGATCAAGTAGGGTCGATTTGTTATGTACAAGGTTTAGGTATTGGCGGGTATCTCCACTTGCCCGTGGAGCTTCAGATACTACTTCAGAGTTGACACCCGAGATGCAAAGGCAGGAGACGACTTCCTTTAGAGAAGATATGTGAACTTGACCCTTTCTATCTGTTGGACTAGACTTAACCCTCCCAACAGGCTGGGCTACAAATTCCATATATGGGTTTCAGAGTTCAGTGCCTCAGTAGATTTCTGGTTTCCTCAGCCGGCCAATCGTTCAAGCCCCAGGGACCAGGCTTAGATGTCGATGCCATTTGATAGTTGGTGGGATGATACGTTGTATCATTGAACTAGACTATATTCTAAAGCCGATCATTGAGCTAATCTATGATGCACCAGAACCCAAGCTAAATGAGACAATCGAGTCCCGATTATCCCTTCATCATTCGTTACGTGGTGTTACGCATATGTACGCAGTTAGGACAACACTATTGCCAGTCAATCAATAAGCTTTATCCCTTGGGAGATTCTAGATCCTCCGCCTTCTCTTTCCCACGTGCCAACTTCTCATCCGCTGTCAAGTCGCTCTCAGCCTTGCGTATCCGCACGAAGGCAATCATTATGACGAGCGATACCAACTGAACAGCGAGCTGATACCAGAACACATTTTGATAACTCCTCTTCAGGCCCAAATGGGCAGTCTCATGTTGCGTTACGTCTGCGAAGGAGAGTACAAAAGCGATTCCGAGGAAGAGCAAACTGTTGAGTAATGCTCCAGCGAGTCCTTGCTGGCTTGATAGAAGACTTGTGGTGATGAATATGTTGGCCACGTTGTAACTGATGTCAATTCCGACAGTGGCGCCAATCATAGCGGAAAAAACGTAGGCCCAGTAATTGGCTCCTGTAGGAGCCAAGGCAAAAAGTAAAGACGTAAGGATCCAACCAAAGGCACTCACTATGAGCAACACCGTGCCAGAAAGCAGATGAAGAACGTAGCCACCAGTAATAGCGATGATGCAACCTCCTAGACCCATTGGTGTGAACCAAGCTACAAGTTGCAGGGGCGAGCCTCCCATTATATCCTGCATGTAGAAAGTTCCGTAGAGAAGGAATACCCCGAACACGCCGTACGAGAGGAACAGGGCCAGGAACAGGGGTTTGATGTGGGGAATATCGAAGAGATCGGCAGGCAGTAACGGAGCCTTAGCCACCCACCCTTCGACGTAGACGGCAGCCATAAGTAGGAGCGAGCCAATAATTAGAGTGACGTAGATGTAGGGTGTCCTCCATCCTTGTGGCGCGTGCGAGCTGTCAGTGATGGCGTAAACCACGAGCACTAGGCCGGACACAATCAGGATAGATCCCATCCAATCCATCTCTATGCCCAATGCTTTTCTCTCTTCCGCGTCATTGGGCACAGTCCAGAAGGCAGCTAGAATGGTTGACAAGATGAGTATAGCACCAATCCAGAAGTACCATCCAAACGCCAGGTACTGCCCAGTCAGGCCAGCGAAAAAGACACCAATGAAGAAGCCCAGTGGTGCTGCGGCTCCGTATAGACTGAAAACCAGATTCTTCCTAGGACCAGGCCTGTATATCGCCCCCATGAGCATAACTCCAGACGGCATAAAAGCGGCACAGCCTAAACCCTGCAGAGCTCGGCAGAAGTCGAACATGAGCTGGTTTTGGGAAAAGCCGGCGATCAGAGACCAGACACAGAACCAAGCCAGACCACCAAGATACATCGGATAGCCCCCGTACATATCACCAAGTCGACCGAACGGCAAGAGGAAGGCTGCTGTGACGAGCGAGAAAGCACTTGATAGCCAGACTTGGGATGCCTGAGGTATATCGAGCTTCTTGACCACAGAGGGTAGAAGGACATTGAAGCCGCTGGCGAAGTACTCCTATAAGAAATACGTGTTAAAGTTGGACGACGAATCATGTTGGGAAGGGACCAAATGAGCGTACCACCGTGATCATAGATGCGAGGAGAGAGTAGCAGAAGGAGATTTCAGCCGTCAAGGATTTGAACTTTGGCGGCCTCTCGCGACCCAAGCGTTCTATCCGTGCTTTTTCATCCTCATCGACACCCTTAGTACCATTCTCATCCTGGTTTCGGCTGGCAACTGCTTCAAAGGCCCGGGACTGGACCTGAGCTATGGCGATGGAGTCGGTCGGTGAGGCGACGGGAGGGAGCGTACTTTGAACCATGGTGGACGATGGTGACTTGCCCCAAGCGAGCGAACAGTGGGGGAATGGATTGCATCATGGAGGGCAAAGACATGATTAAGTAGCGCCCACGAGTGATTGCAAAGGCGGAGTGATTTCAAAGCAGGAGTGCAAAATACAGGGTAGTCGGGCAATGGATGAAATGAGCTCTCGACGTCTTCGGAAATGACCAAATCGCGGTAGCGCATGCGCATGCTCACTTTCGTTACGGACCGAGCCCTCCAACCCTGATCTTTAAACCCTATTCTAGCACCCACCCCCACTCGCCTAGCTGAAAGCTTACTTTATGCTTGCATTATTCATGCAAGTCCATCGACGGCATATATTCCGTACATGCATTATGCCTTGATACAATGTACTTTTGCTTTGGTATATACGCGCTCGTAAGAGACGTCTGGTCAGGCGAGGACGCAATTACAGGCAGGTATACTTTTCCATTCGAAAGATTGGCTACTATTCAGTCGTTCTTGCTTATTCTTCTTCCCCCGGTCTGCAGTACTATCCATACCGATGTTTCCCTGGATGCCTCCAATCAAGCTGTCTAGTCTGCGTCGAGCATGGTAGGCAGTCAGTCTTCTCCTCTGAAGTCAATTTGTATTATATCGTGATGCACGTTTTTTTGTTTATTTTTCTCTTTTACTTACTATTTTTGAACTGTTACTATGTATTACTATTACCGAATCTCGTCAACTCGAAAAAGTGTGGTTGAGATTTTCGAAGTCAGACTATAACTTTGCTTGCAGATTACAGTTACAGTATAACATCAATCGATGTTCTCTTATAGTAGACACTTAATACCGTGATTTCAGCGTGTAGAGATCAGCTTCCCTCCTCATCTGTCCCTAACCAGTCCAATAAGTTCCGATTTCTCTCAGATCGTCGACCAGATCAGGCGGGTTCTCCAAACCAGCGAAAAAGCCCCCAAACTCGTGGTCTATTTGATTTGTCAGCGAATATTCCAGTCGATAAGAAATTTGTCGGCTTTGACACTACCTACTTCGGTACATAACCAGATTTCCCATCATCCGCAACACATCTTCGGGCCAGAAACCAACCGTATACTTGAAAAAGCTCACCAGCATCGGCGCGTCCGTACGCGCCCTCCGGTATATCCCCTCCCTAAATGGGAGTTCGGGGTCTTGAGCATACATATACACAGACGGCATAAATGAGTCAGTCAAATAGTATAGTGAGATACTGCGCAGGATCTCGTTGTGAGTAAGAACGGAAGGGCACTCTCCAGCCCTGACGTCAGCCCCTGCGAGTGGAAATTTAGTTTCGTTTAACAGACGGAATGGCAGAATTGTTTTCACGGGGATGCACTTACAGTCTATCCACTTCTCGCCCATCCAGGCCAGCTGACCCACAGGGTTGTCGTACAGAGAGAGGCCAATTGTGTTCGGCTGAGCATGACGTGAGCTTCCCTCCTCAATATTGTCTACTTACCTACCTTGTATATATGCATAGATACATAGCTGGTGCCATTGGAGGTCCAATCCATCGCTCGCTTGTGTTCAAACTGTTCCAACGGCGAGAGCGTAATCTCTCGCGCCGCGATCTCTTCAGAGGTGGAGCAGTAGAAGGGCACGACAGGAAAGTGTGCAGCCCTTGTAGTGGTATTGAAACTATCGTACAGAGTAAATGTCAGAAACCCGCCAATAGATGTTCCATGAACGCCAAAGGTCTTATATCCGAGAACATCTGTCATGAGAGTGTTAAAAACGCGGGCTGTGTCAGCTAATGTCCAGTTTCCAGGTGGTGAGGTCGAGAAGGCGACGCCTGGGAGAGATGGAACGACGACGTGGAAGGAGACTGGCTTTTCCGTTGACGTCTCCGCCTTCTGCGTCAATGGGTCGATAACGGGTAAAAATTCCATGAACGAGCCAGGCCAGCCGTGAGTCAAGAGCAACGGGATTGCGTCTGGATCATCGGAGATTTTATGAACGAAGTGAATAGTTAATCCTTCGATCGTGGCCGTGAAGTGCTTAAAGCTACATAAAATGTAAGACTCAAAGGTTAATTGTACCTTTAGGGAATATTTCACTAACCTGTTCAAATATGCTTGCTCCTTTTCCCAGTCAAACTTATTCAACCAATTTTCGCGAAGACTTTTCAAAACTTCCAGGTCGATACCAAGGTAGGATTCGATGCCAGGGTACTGAGGCTTCTCGGGAAGCTGGGTGTTCTTGATTAGTCTCATCATACGTGGGACGCCCCGCGATAGGTCTATTGTGAATGGACGCAAGTTGAAAGACTGATCTGATAGAATCGCTGCAGCAGCTTGAAGGCATAACAAGCTCAAAATCACAAGGGAGTTTAGTCTTGAAGCCATCACGGACGTTTGATGACAATTCTCAGAAGCCTAGACCACCTAGGTAGTTAAACTGTCAATTGCTCAGCTTGAGATCGCAATGACTTGATGTATGCTCTTCTCTATCAGGGCCTCTTTAAGTCCTCGTGCATCAAAATTAAGGACATTTGATCTTATGGTCATCCATACATGCGGCTGGTTTATGCACGGAGGGCACTGGTAAATCATCTGACCGTACGCTAAATCTGTATCTTGCCGTGTCTCCTTTCGGCCCGGAGCCTTTCATTATAGGACACTTAAGACGGCAATTAGCACTCATCAACTTGATCCCTTAGCTTCCACTTCGTCTAGGCAAAAGATTTCACTATGTCCTGCCTTGCAGGGCATACGCTACGGATATTAGCACCCCAGCAAGTAAGTTACGAAATGTTTTCTCAAGCCGGTCATTTTCACTTGTCCACGTGAATACAGCAAAAAAGCGGACGGAATCAGGTCATTGAAGATGGATAGACGCAGTGCACATTTGACTCAGTGTTACGTAGGAAAGAAGAGAGCTTATTCCTAGATCCTGCTACGGCAGTGTCGAACCTTTCGCTTACGACGCAATTCTTGTATGACGCCATTGATACCATTCATAACCTATTTTGTAAATGGGTGTACAGTTAGTATTGGTCTAGGCACATCTGTAAATCTCCGGAGCCCGGGCCGAGGGGCGGCGCGCGCCTATAGAACTAGTTGCCGATGAATTGACGCATTTAACAGAGCGGCATGGAGCGGGGACGGCCACATCGGAGACGGCCCGAGAGCTAAGTATCAGTCAAGTAAAGTGTGCTGCATGTGAGGGCTGACCATGCATTCTGATCTCGCTTGCTAGATTTGTAACATGAGAGCCAATGTTGGATCGCTTGGTCGGTCTTTGTGTACCACCAGGGTAATATGTTCTAGGCGTTCTATTTGGCGGGGTAGGCATTGTGGTTTGTAATCTTGGTTGATAACATGTCTTAGGCGTTCTATATAGGCGGGGTAGGCATTGTGGTTTGTAACATCGGTTGACTCCGAAGACTACTAATTGAATATGGCTCAACAGCTTCTTCGGATTGGGTTCAGACAAACTCTCTCACTCCATCTTCGAACTTACCTGCCAACCGTAGCCTGGCCTTTGCGTAGCAAATTTTCAACCCACCACTCCGTCACGATGTCGACGCTTCAGTACTATGCTTATCCTGACCATGGTGTCCGCCTGCGTGAGAAGAACAGCTACAGCCAAGCTGTTCGTGTTGGTGATCGCATTGAGTGTGCTGGTCAGGGTATGACATCCCTACAACACCATTCGAACCCAACCCCCCCTCCCTTCCCTTTCCCCTTGGCCCCTATTCCTCCTCGTCCAGCACCTGGTTAATTCGTCCCTAGGTGGCTGGGACTACACCTCCGGCGAGATGAAGAAGGACCTATACGAGGAGATCGACCAGGCTTTCAAGAACGTTGACTATAATCTCAAGGACGCCGGCGGTAAGGGCTGGTCACAGGTCTTCCGTGTCAACTCGTACCACACCGACATGAGCGACGAGGCCCTCCGCCACATGGTTAAGAACCTCAAGAAGTGGATGCCTGACCACCAGCCGTTGTTGACTTGTGTCGGTGTGACGAAGCTGGGTCTAGAAGGTATGCGTATCGAGATTGAGGTCTCAGCGTATGACGAGGAAGGCGCGGAGGAGGCGCGGAAGGCGAGGGCCGCGGTGGCGGAGAAGAAGGAGTGATTCAACGGTGGCGGACCTTTATATAGATACGAGTAGATTGCTAGGATTAGTAGCAATGGCAGCTCTATACCGACTCATAGCTTACGTAAATTGCATTGCTTAGGCCTTAAGGGTAACGCTTTGAAGATTCAGAATTGAGATCTTACTATTGGTACCGACTCCACAGGGATTGCTTCAACCTGCTTCATCTGCTTCACCCGCCCATCTGCTTCACTCGCACAACGCCAATGCGATATCCTCCTCCATGCCAAGCTGATCGAACTCCAGCACGTAATGCTCCCACACATTGGGTGGTCGGATAGCGCCAGCGGCGAGATTGCGGTTGATTGGAAATCAGGCCGGGTCAACCTCGGCAGTTACTAACTAGGACTAGTTAGGGGGCCTTGGTAGACTAGTAGAGATTTCTCGTAATAGTTATTCCATTCTATATAGCTATATCTATCTATTAGTTATTATAATACTATTATATTATACCTAGATTATATATAAATAACTTATTAATATTATACTATTTAATAAGTTATAAGCCTAGGTTCTATATAACCTAGAAATTATATAAATTATATAATAAGCTTTTTACTAAGACTTAGAGTTACTTTAGAAGAAATATTCCTAAAATTATTTATAATAGGTATTATTATATCTAACTATTATAAAATTTAGAAGTTAAAAGGTACTAAGAATTATAAATTATAGGAAATTATTATATATATCTCTCTTATAATTAACGACGTATTTAAGATTATTAAACTAGAATATAAACTACTAACTAACCCTAACTTACCTATTACTAGAGGAGTAAAATTACTTATTAAGAAGACGGATAAGTATAAATAGGAAAAGTATATTAATTTAAAGAAGTAAGTACTTACTACTATTTATCTTACTATACTACTATCTTTAATAGAAAATAGGAATATTAGAACCCTAAGCTTATTACACCTTATTAGTTAGTTAATAAGTACCCTAGATTCCTTTCCTAGACTAGCGCGAATATTAAAAGTCTAATATTTCTTCGCATTCTACCTATATCTACACCTACGCTCTATAATATTTTCTACTTAAAATAAGTTATATAACTTATTTCAGTCTACTTAGCACCTTAAAAACGAAGAAAATTAGTATATAGGTTTAAAAGATATATCAGAATAAGTGTATTTATATACTAAATTCTATACGCCTAGAATAATTAGATTAATAACAAAAATCCTATTATTATTTATAAATTACCTATTCTACTATATTACCTACTAATATATCTAATATTAGTCTAAATAGAGGGAAATATTACGTCTTATTACTAGGTATATAATACTATTAGAATAATCTATATCGGTCTATTAGTGTATTAGCTAATGCTATCGCATTTACAGGCTACCTACCTACTAAAATATCTGATATACTTCCTACTATTCACCTCACCTACTAACGTGTCTGATATCGGTCTGAATTAGGGGAAATATCCGTGGTATTAATAGCCTACTATATCTGATATACTCCCTACTATTCACCCTACCTACTAACGTGTCTAATATACTCCCTACTATCTACCCTACCTACTAACGTGTCTGATATCAGTCTGAATAGGGGGAAATATCCGTGTTATTAATAGCCTACTATATCTGATATACTCCCTACTATTCACCCTACCTACTAACGTGTCTAATATACTCCCTACTATCTACCCTACCTACTAACGTGTCTGATATCAGTCTGAATAGGGGGAAATATCCGTGTTATTAATAGCCTACTATATCTAATATACTCCCTACTATTCACTCTACCTACTAACGTGTCTAATATACTCCCTACTATCTACCCTACCTACTAACGTGTCTAATATCGGTCTAAATAGGGGAAAATATCCGTGTTATTAATAGCCTACTATATCTAATATACTCCCTACTATTCACGTCACCTACTAAACGCCAGGTAGTAGGAGTAATTTTCTGACGTAAAAATCTTGAATTTTTACAGGCATTTTCTAGTTAGCTTATAGTATAATTAAAACTCTAATAATAGTAAAAGAAATATAGGCTAAATTAAAGTTATTATATAAGATAGATTCTTATACTATTAAGAAAGTAATATACTTTACCTTATATAAGCTTTACTTAGATTAATTTAAAGACCTTTACACCTACCTTACTAAATTTAAGGAGTATATAAATAAGCTCTTATAAATAAGGAGTCTACTAGAAATAGATTTTTAGATAGTAGTCTTTAAAAGGGGCCTATTAGATAAGATAAAGGAAGTAGTTTATACCCTTACTAAAATTACTTAATCTAGGGGTAAGTTATAAGATTTTAAGTATATTACTATATTATTAGTTAATAGGTTTATACCTTTAAAGACTAAAGAATCTAAGGTATATACTAGTAATTTTAGTAAATAGCTAAAATAAGGCTAATATTAAAATAAGCCTAGTAATAAGAGCTAGAGTAATAATTATAAGAAATATATATTCTATAACTACTAATATAATATAAAAGACTACTAGTATATTAATTTAAAGCTAGAACTAGAAGGATTTATTTCTAAAATAAAGAAAGAGTTAGAGGTATAGAATAAATAATAGTATTAAGGTAGAGGTCCTAGTTATTAATAAAGTAAATAAAACCTAGATAGAATAAAATAGGATAAATTCTATACTACTTACTTTAAGCTTAGCTTATAATAGAATAATAAGTCTTATAAGATTATTATTAACTTAAGAGACTAAGAGTATATCTTCTAGAACTAATCTAAGTTTATTAATTATTTATTAGTCTAGAATTATACTATATTAGAACTAATTAGGGGTAAACTAGTAATAGTTAAAGGGATTAGAATAGTATAGATCCTAGTAATTATTAATAATAAGGTTAGTAAATTCTCCCTAACTAATATTTACTATATATTAAATATTAAATATAGCCTCCTATCTATTATATAACTAGACCTATAAGATTATATATATACTAGTAGTAGAAGGAAGAATATATTCTATAATAAATAAGGTAAGGAGGTATTATAAGCTTTCCTATATAACTATATATACTAGCTAGATATTATATAAATTAATTAGATAAGGGTATTCTACCTTAAATTAATAGTTCTAGTTAAGAATAATATATCTTAGACCTAATAATATAAGAGATATAGATATATTAGTATAGAGGTTATTAAAGCTATAGTATATACTACTAATATTAATTATAAGGCCGCTAATTACTTATAAAGGTACGAGAAATAGGAACTATATAAGAGTTATATATTAGAGAAAATTACCTAAATACCCTTATAGTTATTAATACCTAGAGTTACTATCCCTAGCTAATACTAGTATATTAACCTAGTATTAGTAAGCTATATAACTACCCTTAGGGGGTATACTAATATAATAGTATCTATATATAAAGTAATAGGGTTTACTTAAATAGATTATATAACTAGTCGGGTAGAGTTACTATAAAAACTCGAGTTCTAAATAAAATATTAGTATAACTAGAGGTATAAAATAGCCTTTATTTAAAGTAATAATAAACTAGTTTAGAGCTATAAATATTAATAACTCTTTTAGGAATATAGGATATTTATTACCGTATTAGCTCCCTATAACCCTTATTAAAATAGGATTACTAAATAGAAGAACTAGATACTATTTAGTAAAGTTAGAATAGTTCTTATTAACGCCGGATTATTATAAGAGTTCTAGGGTAAGGCTATCTACTATATTAATTATATTAAGAACCTTATACCTAGTAAGGATAAAAAGTCCCCCCTTAAGAAATAGTATAGTTATAAATATTAATTAATATATCTAAAGCTATTTAAATATTAGTACTACTCGTTTAATATATTACTAAATAAGAAGAAACTAGATAATAAGGCTATTAAATACTACTTCCTTAGTTATAATAGTAAGAGTATCTACCGCGTATAGGATATTAAGGGATAACGTATTACTTAACTAGTATATATAGTATTTAATAAGAGGGCTACTATATTATTAATAGATGATAATAAGCTCCTAATAGAGAGAGACTCTAGTAATAACGATAATATAGTAGACCTTCTAGCCTAGCTCTAGACTAACTAATTAGATAGCGGTAATTAGGCCTTAGAGGGAGTAATTACCCCTAATTAATAGGGTATTAAGGGAGTATTAGATAATACTAGTAATACTAGTAATAGATTAGTAATAACTTTTCTATCTAGCTAATTAATATTAGGCCTAACTAATAATAATAAGTTAAATAACTAGACTACTAAAAATAGTAGAGCGGAGTTAGAATTACTAACTAATTAATATTAGAATAGTTAGGATAGTTAAATACGCTAAATTACTACTATAATACTATTAGCTATTATTAATAAATAATCGACTTAAAATAATAAATCTTAGAGAATTATTCCTAATATATTATACTATTCTATTTATAATAAACTATAGTTTAATTATAAATAAATAAATAAGAGTAGTATAAAGTCTTCTAATAACTCTAATAGATTTAGAGCTATACTTACCTGCGTTATTACTAGTATTAAGAAGTATCCCTACCTAATATTAATAGATAAGGCTCTTAATAGGCCTAATAGTAATAAATAGCTTACTACTACTAAAGAAGAACTAGCTAATTATAATAAGTAGATAATATAGTAAGAATTATATTAACTATCTTATAAAGTATATATATTACTAGAGAGGTAGGTCTTATCCTATAAATATAGGCTAATAGGTGAAATAACCTAATATAAAGTATACTAGGTAGTTAAAGGCTTCTACTAAGTTAAGGGGATTAATTTTAATAAAATATTGTTATTAACCCTAAAGGTATTATTATAATAACTCCTCCTAGCTCTAATAGTTAAATATAGGCTAGTTATTAAGTATTTAAATATTATTATAACCTTAAAATTACTTATTTAGGAAGAAATCTAGGTAGAGTAACCCTACTACTTTACTAATAGCTAATAAGGATACTCTTATAAACTAAATAAAGCTTTATATAACCTTAAATAAGCTTCTTATAAATAGTATAAAACCCTTTATAAGGTACTTAAGTCTCTAGGTTTTAAGCGCCTTAAATATAATTATTATATAATTATTAATACTATTATAAAAGTTATTATTACAGCTTATATAGATAACTTACTATTTATAATATATAATCAAGACTTAATTACTTAAATAAAGAAGGAACTTAATAAGAGGTTTAACTTTAAATATATAAGAGATATAAAAGACTATTTAGGAATATATATTATTAAAAATCTAGATATATATTCTATTTAAGTTAATTAAATAAAATATATTAACTAATTATTAAAATAACTAGGTATAAAAAAATATTTACTAGCTAAGTTACTTATAGAATAGGCTAATATTACTATTACCCCTAATAGCTATATAGCCTCCTTATCTAAAAGGGAGGCTTATTAGTCCCTTATAAGAGTACTTAACTAGCTAAGTATTATAACTAGGCTAGATATTATATACGCTATTAGTAACCTAAGTTATTTACTTAATAACCCTACTCTATAATATATAAATATAGTAAAAAGGTATTACGACCCGTCGTCTTCTAACTAGAAGGCTCTAGAGTCTAGGTAGATCTCGTAGAGAGGAGTGTTAAGGACTAGGGTAAATAGGCTTCGTACTAAACTAGTCTAATACAGGTTAAGTATTATATTTAGTATCTAGGAGATATCTAGGTTAATAATATAAGTTAAGTATAAAGCTCCTATCTAAGTAAGAACGCACGCTTTTTATATAGATATATAAGATCCTGTTAAGAGGTATAAGTCGGTAGACCGATCCATCTAATCTACACGTAGCTCCTATAGTTTAGTAAGCTGATCTACCTAATCTACCTATAGGTCGAGTCTCTTTCTAGACTAATCTACCTAACGGTGACGAGAAGTGCCTTCGCTAGGCGTAGTATAAGGACCGCTAGTCTATACTCGTAATATTAGCTCCCCCTCTAAGAATTATTATCCCGATAATCCTAATTTCTATAATGCCTACTAATAGGTATAAACTATTAAGCTCTTTCCGTCGTCGTTAGCTATTATCGTCGATCGCGCCGGTAACTCTAATGCGCGTCTATAAGAACTACGAAAAGGCTAGGCGCCTAGAGAAGTATAAAGTAGGTGGTTCGTCCGATCGCTGCGTGGAATGCGCCCGACTAGGCTATAACTGCGATCTCGCTCCTTTCTCTCCTACTTATTAGGCTCGCGTTTAGAAATAGCGCGATGCTAAGTTAGTAGAGTAGAAGGCTTTCTAAAAGGAGGCCTAGGCTTAAATAGTTCGTCTTACTATAGAGCTAGAAATATTAGAGCGAGTTTAAAGAGAAATGGTTGAAGGGGAACTATAAAATATCGAGGAGGTCGAGGTTAATAAGTAAATAGCTAATCCTTCCCCTAACGACTTCCTCTTTAATATTCTTTTAGAATAGGTTAAAGTCCCTCCTAACTTTAACTGGTCTGGGTTTACTATTATTAGCGGAACTATTATAAGAGGCCCTAGTAGTTCTCAAGGTTCTTAATTAGTTCCTAGGTACTTTCCGAATCTTTATACCCTTTCTATTTTACTAGGTACTTCTAACTCTTATATACTAGAATTCTTTCGGCTTTAAATTCGTTTTCCTCTTCTATTTTAAAATAGAAGGTTTCTTATAAGGGTATATTAGGATCTACTAGTTCTAATATTAAGATATAGAATACTAGATAGATTTTAGTATCAGGTAGAAGCTATAATTTATAGTTAACAGGCCCCTTATTTCTAATAATTAAAAATAGTCCGACCTTAATATAGTCTAGTTTCCTACTTAGTCTTATACCTTTCAAATTTTTTGTAAGGAGGTATACTTTATCCCCCTTCTTTAGCTAAGGACCTAATTTTATTTTCTTATTTACTAACTTCTTTATAGTAATATTAGCCTTGCTAATTATATGCTATATATCTTTATATAGGCTTTTTATATTAGAAGTTAATACCAAGGCTTTTTTAGTATCTAGTCCTTATCAAGGATCTAAGAATAAGTTTACGTGTCGACTATAGTTTATAAAAAACGGTGACAGCCTTATTATATCTAACCTTTTATCGTTATATGCTAACTATACTATTAGGAGTAATATAACCTAATTATTTTGCCTTTTATTAACGTAGTATCTAAGGTATACTTCTATTATCTAATTAGTACATTTAGTCTATCTATCCGTTTAAGGGTAATAGGCTGTTAATATTCGTAGTTTAGTTCCTATTAACGCGATTAAAGTCTTCTAATAGTTTAATATAAAGAGTTTATCTCTATCTGAAGTTACTAATTCTAGTATACTATAATCTCTAATTAGTCTATCTAATAAAATGAATCCAAGCTAACTAGTATTATAGGATTCCTTATATAGGATTATAATAGTATACTTAGTAAGTTTATCGACGATAACTATTATTAAGTCGTACTTATTATTAGTTACCGGGTTAACTAACCGAGGTAGTTTTATAATAAAGTCCATCGTAACGTCTTTCTATAGTGTGTCTAGAACTTTAGTAAACTGAATTTATCTGTACTTGGCATGTCTTGTAGATTTATTCTACTGGTAGTATATATATTCCCTGATATATTACTCGACTAACGCTCGCAGGTTTAGTGCGGCGTATACTCTTTAAATGAGTTCTAATATTTTAGATACTCCTAGATATCCTAGTAAAGGATTATTATAGTAATCCCTAATTACTTCTTCTATTACTTTTAGTAGTAAGTATAGCTTCTATTTATATAGTAACAGGTCCCGGCTAGGCTATTCCTTCCTAAGTTGTCCGGCTAGGTTGTTATTCTCGTATACTTCCTTTAAATTAGGAACTGCATGTGTCGTAACTCGCATAGTCGTAGCTAGATTCCTTACTAGTACTAACGACCTATCGTTTTCTTATTTCAAGATAGGTTAAGTAGTAATATCTTTTACTTATATATAGTTAGATTATCTACTTAAAGCGTCTACTCGTCTATTATCTTTTCCTAGGGTGTATTAAATTTTAAACTTATATTGCCTAAGGAGTTTAGACTATCGAACTTATTATCAATTTAATTCTTTTATAGTCGTGAAACCTACTAAATTTTTATAATCGGTGAAGATAGTAAGTTCCGAACAGCTTTCGGTATATACTCTCTAATGCTATAGAGAATAGACGACTACTAAAAGCTCTTTGTCGTGTATATTATAGTTCTATTCTACTGGAGACATCTTACGTAAGTAGTATACTACTAGATACTACTTGCCGTCTCTCTACTAATAGAGGTATACTCTAATTATAAGATCCGAAGCATCTGTTTTAATACGTACCGGTTCTCCGTTACAAAATATATAGAGTACCGGAGGATCTATATAAGCTTGCTTTAGTTCTTTAAATACTTTCTTCTAGTTAGTATCCCATCGAAATCCCGTATCTTTCTTAGTAATTTCCGTTAGTAGCAAGGCTTTCTTAGAGTAGCCTTCTATAAAACGTCTATTAAAGTTAGCGAATCCTAGAAACCCTTATACTAATTTAATATCGTGTGGTGTAGGCCATTCCTATATAGCCTGAATCTTCTTAGGGCTTATACGAACGCCTTTAGTTATTATTATAAACCCTAAGAACTTAACTAAGGTCTTATAAAACTCGCATTTCTCTAGCTTTAAGAGGAGTCTAGCTTATAATAAGCATGTTAATACATCTTATATATAAAGGATATATTCCTCAAGATTTTCAGAGTAAATTAATATGTCGTTAAGGTATACGATCGCTGTAAGATCTAAATAAGCTCGTATAACATTATTAACTAATGCCTAGTAGGTTACTAGTACGTTAGTAAGACTAAACGGCATGACTAGATACTCGTAATATCTATATCGAGTCCTAAATACTATTTTCTATTCGTTACCTTCTTTTATTCGAATCAAGTTATACGCTCCTCGAAGATCTAGTTTTATAAAGATCTTTACTTTAGCTAGCCGATCCTACAGCTCGCTAATATTAGGTAGCGGGTAACGATTCTTTATTATTATATTATTTAACTTTCGATAGTCTACGTATAGTCGTAAGGATCCGTCTTTCTTCTTTACGAAGAGTATTAGATATCCTGCTAGTAATTTAGATTCTCGAATAAATCCCTTTTTTAGGTTCTTATCAAGGTACCTACGTAGTACTATAAGTTCCTTTTCGGATAACGTATAAATAGGTCTAAATATTAGTTCCTTTCCTAGTTCGAGTTCGATCTTATAATCCTAAGGTTAGTATTTAGGCAGAGCTTTTACTATTATCTCTTTTATAAAGAGGCGTTTCCATCTTTAATACTCTTATAAGATATCAGGAGTACTATTAATTACTCCAAGAACTCTAACTTATTAACCTAGCGGACCGCTGCTAGTATCTATTAAGTCGGATCCTTGTATTTTAAGGTTATCCTTATTTGAAATTAAGGTAATATATGCCTTAACCGTCTTCTAGTTTGATTTCTTATCTACCGTCGTCTACTATCGACGTATAGGTTAGAATCTAGTAATATCGCCAGTTCGCTTAAACTTAAGTACTTTTCTTCTCTAGTTAATTACTAGGTTATGCTTTTCTAATCAAGGCATGCCTAATATAATGTAATAGGTGGCTATCCTTATAACATCGAAGGACATTTCCTTATAGTACCGTTAAATTACAAATAGTAGCGAGGTTATCTCCTCGTCTACGCTTCCTTTTAATAGCGTTAACCCGTCGGCCATTCGTAAGTTATATAGATCCTTCTTTCTTCGCGTTAGTAGGCCTACTAACCGTACTAATGCTTTAGAGATAAAGTTTCCAGATGCTCTAGAATCTATTATTACTATAGTCCGCTAACTATCTATTTTAACCGGTATATTTATATATATTACGTAGTTCGTTAAATATAACTAATATATTTTTAGGGTAAGGATATTAATCTCCTTATACTTCCCCTTAATATAAGGGATTACTCTTTTCCCGAAAAGGATAGGAATCCGGTAGTTCTTTTTATATATATATGCTTTCTGTAATTATCGTAGAAGCAGGTATACTAGTACTATAAGTGACACTTAGAAGTATACTCGCCATGCTTAAGGTGTCTATAGAGACTACTATACTATCTTTAGTTATAGTTTAGAAACTACTTCCTTAATCTCTTAGTTACTAAGTACTAATAATAACTTATATTATTATAACTTAACTAAACTTTTCTACACGTTCGGATTCTAATAGACTTTCCTAAGTTTATTTTCGCTTAGTAGTAAATTATATATGTTTTATCAGCGCAGGCTAACTAGTATATTACTCCGTACTATAGATATACTAAGTCATTTCTAAACTCCTTCTATAGAAGTCCTCCTACTACTTTTTCTTGATAGAACTCTACCCGTTCCTCGAGTTTTATCTGTGGATCTTTTAATATAGAAGCTCGAGATACTACTCTATCACCTTCTTTCTTAGAAGTCTGGCTGAGGTTTTCCTAGTCGGAATCATCCTCGCTTTCTCGGCTTTATTCGGGTTTTCCCTTCCGAATATAACTACTATTATATTCGTTATTAGAGTTTAATTCCTTAAGTTATTCGTGAATATCTACTAGCCTTTATTTAATCTTTACGATATTCCTCTATTTCTTAGCTATTTCTTCGCGTAATTCTTCCTCTCTAGATTATAGTTCTCTATTAACGGGTAGATTAATAAGGGCTAGTAAATCGTTTATAATTACGTCTAGCTCGGTGTCGTCGTACTCCGTTTCTTGTTAATCCTTTAGAGGTTCAGTCTTCCTAACTAGAACTCTTTCTAATATATTTAACTGAGGTCGTTTCACTATATTTTTCGACCTATAGTCTTTAGCGATGTGGCCCGGTTTACTACAGCCATAGTAATTTATTACTTTCTTACCCCCTTACTATTTCTTACCTCTAAACGGTTTCTTCTTCTTAGTAAAGTCTAACTCTATTAGCATCGGTCCGTAAGGATCGCGTGAGAATCGCTTCTTCCTATAACTTCCTCCGGAATAGAGTCCTATATAACCGAGTCTAGAAACTCTACTATTATAGCGTAGTTCTATTACTAACTCGTGGATCTGGTTATCGACTCGTATTAAGGCTCTTATTAATAAGTCTAAGTTATTATAAACGGCTCCGTCTCGTATAAGTTCCTTCTTTACTTAAGGTTTTAATCCTCTCCGATATATTACTATCAGCGCGTTATTATCCCAGTTAGTTCTCGTAGAATACTATTAGAACTGTATTATGTATTTAGATACCGACTTCTTTTATATTAAGTACTAGATAACTCTTATTACTATACTTACTTTATTAGAAGGTCCGAATATTCGCCTTATTTCTTTATGAAAGAGTATTAGGCTCTCTATTTATAACTTAATAGAGATATTATCGTCGTTATCAGGATCTTCTATATATCGTTTAAGAAATAGAGCGGACTATCTCTAAGCCCGTCCTCTTATATAAGTTATTATAAATAGTAGTTGTTTCTTTAGTCTTATAACGTCTTTATTAAAAGAGAAGTATAGCTATATTTATACTAACTACTCTTTAAGTTTATCCCGATCGCTATAGTATAAATCTAGCTTAGCGATTTTAATACCTTCTTTAACTTCCGCTGTTACTAACTATCGTGGACCGCGTTCACTCGGGGTGAGGTCCCTTTATCCTGAGGTACTTATCTTGAGGGTACTTAAAGTATTACGACCCGTCGTCTTCTAACTAGAAGGCTCCGGAGTCTAGGTGGATCTCGTAGAGAGGAGTGTTAAGGACTAGGGTAAATAGGCTTCGTACTAAACTAGTCTAATACAGGTTAAGTATTATATTTAGTATCTAGGAGATATCTAGGTTAATAATATAAGTTGAGTATGAAGCTCCTATCTAAGTAAGAACGTACGCTTTCTATATAGATATATAAGATCCTGCTAAGAGGTGTAAGTCGGTGGACCGATCCATCTAATCTACACGTGGCTCCCATGGTTTAGTAAGCTAATCCACCTGATCCACCTGTAGGTCGAGTCTCTTTCTAGACTAATCCACCTAACGGTGACGAGAAGTACCTTCGCTAGGCGTAGTATAAGGACCGCTAGTCTATACTCGTAATAAAAGGGTACTATATTATTTATTAGGAATAGTTAATAATAGTCTTATCTATAAACTAGGTAATAATAGTAGCTTAAAGGGTTTTACTAACGCGTTATACTATAATAATTATAAGATATCTTATTCTATTAAGGCGTATATTTATAAACTATTTAATAGCTCTATTACCTAGTAATTTAAATTATAAAAGTTAGTAGTAATATCTATATATAAGTCTAAATATATTACTATAATAGAGGTATATAAAGAAGCTCTATATCTAGGCCTTATACTTAAAGAGCTAGGGTATAATAAGGGAGTAGTACTAGTACTCCTAAGTATTAATAAATAGGTAGCTATAAAATTAGCTACTAACCTAATTAATTATACTATTATAAAATATATTTAAATAATATATTATTTAATATATTAACTTATTTCTAAAACTAAAGAAATCTATCTCTAATAGGTTAATATTAAAGGCTAATATACTAATCTACTAATAAAACCTATTAGCCCTATTAACTTTAACTTAGTTAGATAATAATTAAGACTAGTTCTAAGTAAAGTATAAGGGTATTTAGATATAATAGTTAATAACAGGTAGACTACCTTATTACTACTAATCTAAGAGGGAGTACTAGAAATTAGGCTAGGTTAACCTTAGTAGTTACTAACTAGGACTAGTTTAAGGGCCTTAGTAGACTAGTAGAGATTTCTTATAATAGTTATTTTATTCTATATAATTATATCTATCTATTAGTTATTATAATACTATTATACTATATCTAAATTATATATAAATAACTTATTAATATTATACTATTTAATAGACCCTACTTCCTACCTTAAAGAAGTTTACTTAATCTAAATCTAGGGTACTTAATCTTTTTAGAGACGTAGGCACGTAGGCGCGAATTACATTCGTAGATTAAGCTTACTCTTATCCTATAGTCGATAGGGCGCGTTTCTCTTAGCGGGCTAATTTCATATATAAGGGGTAATAAGGAGGGAATAGACTAACCGTCGAGTCGGGATTCGGTACCAAGAATTTGTACCGACCGAATACTCGGTACTAGCTCCGGGTACCGACCCGAATACTCGGTACCTACTTCCGGTACCAACTCGCTAAGGCCTCGATACCTTAGCGAATCGGGTTGACTTAACTCGAATCGCTAAGGTATTACTAAGACGCCAAGCCCCTAATAAAATAGTAAGGGACACTAAGACTTTTCTAGAAATACCCCTATACTAAAAATAGTTTTTTTTAATTAGAATTTTAATACCCCTTCTAATTCCCTAGGGATACATATTACCTTTTTATATTACCTTAAAGAATTACCTAGGTTAGGCTAGGTAATAATAATAATAATACTTAGTAATATAGTAGTAAATTAAAAATATAATAGTAAATACTATTATAAATAGAAAATATTAGTAATATTATAGTTATTATCTCTATAGGAATAGCTAATTAGTAATTATCTTTTTATATTATCTTATTTACTATTAAGAATTACCTAGTTAGTAATAATAATAATACTTAGTCATCGACTAGTAAATCCTATATATAGTACGAAATATTATTATAGATAAAAAATATTCCTGATAATATAGTCGTTATTTTCCTAGGGTTATATATTACCTTCTTATATTACCTTATCTACTTTTAAGAATTCGCTAGGTAATAATAATAATAATAATTAGAATTTTTTTTAGAAAATATAGTAAGAAATACTACTAAAAATAGAAAATATTACTAGAGAAAATATCTTAGTAAATCAAGTTAACACTTCGGTACTAATACTTAGTACTACCCTAGGTACCGACTCGAATACTCGGTACTAGATTTTAGTATCGAATCGCTAAGACTCGAGTCGGGTACCCGACTCGAGTTCGAAGTACCGACTCGACGCGGTTAGTCTACTACTAATTAGCTATTACCTTATTTACTATTAAGAATTACCTAGTTAGTAATAATAATAATACTTAGTAATCTATTAGTAAGCTATATATATAGTATTAAATACTATTATAAATAAAAAATATTCCTAATATAATAGTCTTAGTAAAATAATATAAGTAGAACTAATATCTTAGCGAGTTAGATTAATACTTTAGTACTAATACTTAGTACTCCCCTATAGTATTAACCCGAATACTTAGTACTAACTATTAGTACTAACTTAAATACTTAGGCTAGGAATTTAGTATTAACTCGCTAAGAGTCGAGTCGAGTACTTAACTCGAGTTTAAAGTACTAATCTAACGCGATTAGTCTACTTAAGCTTAGAGGCTATTAGTAAGCTCTTATATATATAATCTATACGCGTATAAAGGCCTTATATATAAACCTCTATATACCTTTAAGAATATTATATTACGTATTACCTAGTAGCCTACTTATATACTATTTACCTAGTAAATTTAGTTAGATTAACTAATATTAGGTACTAAACTACTATAATAGGGGTCTAGAATTTAGATAGTAAATTATATAACTTTCTAAGGGACTATACCCTAGAACTTAGGGCGCTTAGTAGCCCTTTAGCACGCCCTAGGGTTAACGGTGTTGGGCCTAATTTTACGGGCATGAACCCTATAAGGCTGGACGGCTACTAGGTATAGACGGTTACCAGGTGAACCCTTCTAGTCAGAGTAGCTGGCGGTGAGCTTCCTACCAGGACATATACACCGTCAAATGGTTCTTTCGAACCGAACAACGATGACAGCATGGCGATGACTAACGTGTTGTTATGGCATATGCATGCTTCGCCGAGAACTCGGGCGAAGCATAGAGCACGGCCGTGCCTAACTGACTCTGTTCGTGGACTGCTCCTACCTCCTACAACGAGCTAGGTCCCTGATTCGCAATCCAACAGTCCTGTTGAGCCTCCTTCTACGCAGCCTCCTCCTTCGACTCAGCCTCCGGATGCTGTAATACCAAACCCCCCGAAGTCGCCGGTTGCTATGGCCCTCGACCCTCTCTCTGGCGAGGATGCTATTCACCTCAATATTGTGGAATTCGAGTCTCGATGGAAGGTCTTCTACGACCAGGAAGGATCGAAAATGACACCTGGCAGGCCACTTTCAATGGCAAGAGCAACCCGAGCATGGCCGGTTTGAAAAGACGAGCCGATGCTGCTGCTAAAACAAAGGCGAAAAAGGGTGGGTACGGAGTCAATCTCGTGAGCATACAGGCCACTCTGACGGCCAAAGATATAGCTCAGAAGAATCAAAGTGCTTCGATTCTAACGGACAATAACATATTAATGAAGCTGAAAGAGCGATTGGAGCCTCGGTGGAAGCAGAGTAGTCTAGGTGTGGATTTCGAGGTTTACTACTTAAAATACGAAGGAGGCATCGAGCCTCCTGAGGTTGTTACTGCACGGAAGGTGGCAGAGGCTCTTGAAGTCAGCAATAGCAGTCAGGCTACAACTAGCAACAAGAAGAAGAAGAGCAATACTGGAGGAGGTACAACCATCATGCAGTTAATTCAAGAGGCGGATACACGCGATTCAATGCAGTCTCAGTTCGATGGCCGAGTGGCTAAGCTATTGGAGCCCTACAAATGCACGATTCCACAATTTCAAGGGCATGAACAAGCATTACTACACACATCTAGAGCTTAATAAGTATATTCAGGTACATAAAGCCTATTTCAAAGCGTGGCAAGCAGAAATCGATAAGGGGGACGGTGTGGCCACTCTAGAAAACCCTCCGCGAACGGTCATGGAGGCCATAATGGCCGAGCACAATAGAAAGACGAAGGCCAAGGCCAAGGGCAAGGCTCAAGTTGAAGCCAAGAAGGAGGAATTAGCTCCTCCGATGTCTACAAGTAACCCAATGATGGATTAGCTAATGATTCAGACCGCGCAGAATCAACAGGAGGAGCGTGACCGTCGTCGACGTCAAGAAGAAAGAGAGGAGCGTGAGCTTCGGCTTCGTGAAGAAGCCCACTATGGGAAACGAGGACGCTCACTACCCACGCAGGGGCCCCCTTCTAGTCGACGTATGAAAGCCTATAAGCCTGTTACTGCTCCTGTCAAAGCTTCAAAACAGTTAGATCTAATACGTAGTAGCCCGGTTAGAAATGACACCGATGTTCACGAGTTCGTTAAGTGGATGGTAGCTCGAGCCCCGGCTTAAATTATGAGAAACAACTACATCAACGCCCTGGTCTTCTTCGAAAAGAACGGGTTCAATTTGGAGATACTCAACGCCTGGAAGAGTAATCACAACATCAAGGACTGGCGCGAAATAGGCCTCGAAAAGCCTGGCATCGGCGTTCAGCTGGGGCAAGGAGTCAAGCGCTTTCAGCACTGGAAACAGGAGCAACAGCTGCAGGCCTCCCGTTGGACCCCCGTCAGATCTCCGCCACACTACGCCATTAGCGACGACGATAATGAAGAGGATGACTATGGCTCCAATAGCTCCAATAGCCAGGAAGAGACTCGGAATTCAGACAGGGCTCAGATGAATACCCGAGCAAAATCAATGGCGATGGTGGCGGCAAGGGTTCAGAGAGCTCAGAAAGCTTGAAATAGACAAGACGGCTGAGAAACCTCTATACATATACTATGAATCGACCCTTTTCTCATGCCCACCGTCTACTGACTACTGACTACTGCATACATGCCCAAATCCTTGATATTCGTAGCTTACACAGCTAGAGCGACAGCCGCCCAGAGCCTCCGGGCACTTGACCTCAAAAGGTAAGATCCCAGTCAAAGTTGCTGCTTACTGTTGAACGGTCTCAGGGGTCTGATGGATGATTTGGCTGTCATTGACTATTCTAGATGTCTGAAAAGGTGAAAAGGTGTCTAGGAACAAGTCAACGAGACAACAAGACTTTGTAGACGTGGCCACTCGCTTATTATCTTGGCAGAAGGGCTTATTTTCAACACTTACTGTGGTATCCAGCGCGACAGGGGTTTAATTAGTTAGGAGAGAGATCTCACCACTAAAAACTGCCAAGACGCCAACTTTTATTATCCCTGTACTCTCGGGAGAAGCTACTAATCAATTAATTTCGAGCTCTTGGCGAAGAGCCAAGACGTTAAAATTTAGCCTCGGGAGTCATATGTAGTCGGCACGAGTACTACGGTAGGAACCATGTTAAATGTAAGCGTCTTGGCAAAAGCTAGTTGAAATACCGTTCATTTCTAGAAGTTTCCATGTAATAATACATACAAATCTACCTTCTCCAATAGATTCTCCAGCAT